>Ga0209272_10000720_pt1 | contig 24413 bp, 21 predicted proteins | sample tdDd002_FD_187125 | JGI IMG/M metagenome (GOLD analysis project Ga0209272, IMG submission 187125) | Marine sediment microbial communities from the Atlantic coast under amendment with organic carbon and nitrate - tdDd00.2 (SPAdes)... | ecosystem: Environmental > Aquatic > Marine > Coastal >... | reverse complement strand
ATAAACATTTCCTTTAGAACTTTTTGCTGCAAGTCCTGCTCGAATAAGCAAACTTTCGATTTTAGGATTTTTAGATAACTTTTTATGAATAAAATGCCAATCATCCGGCGCAAATCCAAGACCAAATTTCTTAATAGTCTCTAAATCAAGCCCACGACCTTCCATATATGCCATTGCATCTTTTGACTTTGGCAGTTCTTTGTAGTAAAGAATCGCCGCCTCTCTTGAAATCGCATACATGGCCTTTTTTACATCTGGTGGAATGACCGGTTGATTACTTCTTGAATCTGTATTTTTATATGAATCTATATCAATGCCGAACTTATCAGCTAAATACTCAATTGCATCAAGAAAATCAAAATTCTCAATTTCTTGAACAAACTTTATTGCATCTCCACCTACACCACATCCAAAACAATGATAAAACTGTTTTTCTTCAGATACAGAAAAAGACGGTGTCTTTTCATTGTGGAACGGACAAAGACCTTTATAGTTTCTTCCCGTTCTTTTTAAGGGTGTATACTCTGTAATAAGATCAACAATATTAATACTTTCGAGTATGACTTCCGTTATTCTGTTGTCATATTTTCCACCCATATAATCACCTGTTATCCGATATATATAATTCTATATTGGATGTTCATAACCCTTTATTTATCTACAAAAGATACCTTTAAATCCTTTAGAAACTTCAAATAAGTAAATTTCTTTCAAAACGCGATTTTAACGCACAAGTATTAGTAGTTCTACAATATTCGACAATCTCCTTCAAGAAAATAAAAGTTTTATTATTCAAACAATTTACGTCCAGAATTTAGGCACATATATTGAAGTATATTTACCAACTGCGTACCGGTCTGTCATTCCCGCAATGTAGTCTTTAACTGCCTCGTCACCTATTGACTGATAGTCAGCATAATGTTCTTGTGGAAGTGCTTTTGGATGTTCAGAAAAATACTTATATAAAGATTTTACAATATACCTAGCTTTTATCTCTTCTCTTTTTGCTTCTTTATTCAAATAAACTTGTTCGAACATAAATTGTCTTAGCTTCAGAAAATTCTCTCTGATATCCTCACTCATAGCAATTTCCATCTTGCCATCACTATTCGATATCACATCCATTATCAATGTATTTATCCTTTGACTATGTGTGTGCCCTAGGATAGCTAAGAACTTTTTAGGGATATCTGACTCCTTCAAAACTTTGCCTCGAATGGCATCGTCTATATCATGATTAATATATGCTATTCTGTCACAGATCCTGACAATTCGACCTTCAAGAGTAAAAGGCAATCTATCACCTGTATGATTAAGTATGCCATCTCGAACCTCTTCAGTAAGGTTTAGGCCTACTCTCCCACGACTTCGTTTCTCTAAAAAGTCAACAACACGTAAACTCTGTTCATTATGTCTAAACCCACCTGTATGTATTTCATCGAGTTCATGTTCACCACAATGTCCAAATGGAGTGTGTCCAAGGTCATGTCCCATGGCAATGGCTTCAGTTAAGTCTTCATTAAGCCGAAGAGCCCTAGCAATTGTACGTGATATCTGAGATACCTCTAATGTATGGGTAAGTCTAGTTCTATAATGATCGCCTTCAGGGGATAAAAAAACTTGCGTTTTATGCTTTAATCTTCTAAAAGATTTAGAATGAATAATCCTGTCGCGGTCGCGTTGAAAAGCAGTTCGCATATCACATTCATCTTCTTCAACAGCCCTACCACGAGATTCATCAGCTTTTGCTGCAAACGGACTTAAATACTTATGTTCCAACTCTTCTTGCTGTTTTCTAACGCTCATTTCTGTCACCACCTAATTCGGTAATTGATGCAAGTTATATTAATTCATAACATTTTTATAAAGTTTATGTCTGCATACATTACTTCTTCTATATCGAAGCTGAGAATCCTTCTTAATAAATATGAATAACATAGGCTTAACAAAATGAGAAAGGCAGCGCTCACTAAGAACGCTGCCCCAAATGTATGTTTCTCTCTCTACTTCATATATACGCACTACACACACAATTTAAGCAGTAACTATACAAATTTAGGAGATTACTTATTTTTAATAGCTGCTTGCGCTGCCGCCAGTCTTGCAATAGGCACTCTGTACGGCGAACATGATACATAATCAAAACCTAACTTATGACAGAACTCAATTGAAGATGGTTCACCACCATGTTCTCCACAAATACCTATTTTTAAGTTCGGTTTCTTCTCACGTGCAAGGTCAACAGCAATTTTCATAAGTTTTCCTACACCACGCTGGTCAATGGCTTCAAAAGGATCACGTTGGAATATATCCTTTTGTTTGTACTCTCCAATGAACTTACCAGCATCATCTCGAGAGAATCCTAAGGTCATTTGAGTCAAGTCATTTGTACCAAATGAGAAGAACTCTGCATGTTCAGCAATTTCATCAGCTGTAAGTGCGGCTCGAGGAACCTCAATCATTGTACCCACTTTATATGGAGTATCAATGCCCGCTTCACTTAAAATTTCGTTCCCGATTGCTTTTACCATGTCTCCTAAAATGGACAGCTCTTTATCGTGACCAACCAAAGGAATCATAATTTCTGGGTGGACATCAACACCATCTACTTTTACAACATGGACAATAGCTTCAAAGATTGCGCGACACTGCATTGCATAAATCTCAGGGTATGTGATAGCAAGTCGACATCCTCTATGGCCTAACATTGGATTAAACTCAGACAAGGTATTCACAATTTCTTCTAATCGGTCAACACGCATATGCATTGACTTGGCAAGTGCTTCAATATCTTCTTTTTCATGAGGTAAGAACTCATGTAGAGGTGGATCAAGAAGTCTTACAGTCACAGGGCGACTTTCCATAGCCTTGAAGATACCAATAAAGTCTTCTCTTTGAATAGGCTGAAGTTCATTTAATGCTTCTATTCTGTCCTCAGTGTCTTGAGCAACAATCATACGACGTACAATTGCTATTCTGTCTTCATCAAAGAACATATGCTCTGTACGACAAAGGCCAATACCCTCTGCACCAAAGTCTACTGCAGCTTTCGAATCACGTGGCGTATCTGCATTTGTGCGAACTCCCAGTGTACGTGTTTCATCAGCCCAAGCCATAATCTCGCCAAACTTACCCGTTAGTTTAACTTCTCTTGTTGGTATAACACCTTCGTAAACAGTACCCGTGTTTCCATCTAGAGATATAAAGTCACCTTCTTTAAAAGTCATATCTCCAACTCTGAAAAGACCTTGTTGTTCTTCTACATGAATGGCACTACATCCAGCTACACAACACTTGCCCATTCCTCTTGCAACTACGGCAGCATGTGATGTCATGCCACCACGTGCCGTTAAAATACCTTCAGAATTAATCATTCCTTCAATATCTTCTGGGGAAGTTTCAGTACGTACCAAGATGGTCTTTTCACCACGTTTTTTTGCCTCTACGACATCTTCTGAGAAGAAGTAAACTTTACCCGATGCTGCACCAGGTGAAGCTGGTAAACCCTTGCTGAGCTTCTTAGCTTCAGCCAGTGCCTTTTCATCGAATGTAGGGTGAAGCAATTTATCAATATCTTTAGGATTAATACGCATCAGCGCTTCTTCTTTGTTGATCAGACCTTCTTCAACCATATCTACAGCAATGTTTACAGCAGCAGTTGCTGTCCTTTTACCTGTTCTTGTTTGAAGGAAGTATAACTGACCTTTTTCTATAGTGAACTCAATATCTTGCATATCTCTATAATGTTTTTCAAGATTATTAACAGCAGTTACGAACGCATCGTAAACGACTGGATTTTTCTCTTGAAGTTTTGAAACTGGCAACGGTGTACGAATACCGGCAACAACGTCTTCACCTTGAGCGTTCATTAGGAACTCACCAAACAGGTACTTTTCACCCGTTGATGGATCTCTAGTAAATGCAACGCCTGTTCCCGAGTCGTCACCCATATTTCCAAATACCATAGATTGAACGTTAACTGCAGTACCTAATTCATGTGGTATTTCATGAGCATTTCTATATATGATTGCACGTGAATTATTCCAAGAACTAAATACAGCTTCAATAGACATTTCTAGCTGATTCTTCGGTTCTTGAGGAAAATCAAATCCCTTTTGGATTCGAACAACTTTTTTGTATTCCTCAATTACACGCATAAGGTCATCAGAAGTTAATTCAACATCATTTTCAACACCTTTTTCAGCTTTGATACCTTCAAAGACACGGTCAAAATGATACTTCTCAACTTCGAGCACCACATCACCAAACATTTGAATAAATCTTCGGTAGCTGTCCATAGCAAATCGTCTGTTACCTGTAAGCTCTGCAACGCGTTCTACAGTCACGTCGTTCATACCTAGGTTTAGAACTGTATCCATCATACCTGGCATTGAAACGGCTGCACCAGAACGTACAGATACAAGAAGTGGATTTTCCTCCCCACCGAGGATTTTCCCTGTCTTTTTTTCAAGTTCTGCTAATTGATCAAAGACTTGATCCATTACTTCAGACGTTAGTGTTTTTCCATCTTCATAGTATTTATTACATACATCAGTTGTAATTGTAAATCCCGGAGGTACAGGCAGGCCAATTCTTTTCATCTCAGCTAAATTAGCCCCTTTGCCCCCTAGTAGTGATTTCATATCACCCTTGCCATCTTCAAACGCGTAAACATATTTCATCATGATCCACCCCTTATCGGTCTATTTCATCTGTTTTTTGACCAGATCCAGAATAATACCCGCAGTTTCTTCAACCGCTTTGTTTGAAACATTAATTATAGGGCACTGTAGTTTTTTCATTATCTTATCTGCATATTCAAGTTCTTCAAGAATTCTATCAACATTGGCATATGTAGCTGTGTTGCTTAGACCAAGTGCCTTCAATCTTTCCTGTCTAATTTCATTTAACTTAATCGGGTCTGTTGTAAGGCCAATAATTCTGTTTGTAGGAATTTGATACAACTCTTCAGGTATCGGCACCTCCGGAACAAGAGGTACATTCGCTACTTTCACATTCTTATGTGCCAAGTACATACTCAGTGGTGTCTTAGAAGTTCTTGAAACACCAATTAGGACTATGTCCGCTTTCTTAATACCACGTGGGTCTTTTCCATCGTCATACTTAACAGCAAACTCTATGGCTTCCACTTTCTTGAAGTATTTTTCATCAAGTCTATGGATGATCCCGGGCTCATTCATGGGTTGACTACCTAATAAATCCGCAAATTTATTTAGTAGAGGTGCTAAAACATCAATATAAGGAACTTTGTATTTATCACATTCCTTAATGATCTTCTCTCGAATATCATCGAGAACTGTTGTAAACACCACAACGGCTTTGTCATCTCTCTTGGCTTCAACTATCATTTGATTAATGCTTTCCTCTGTAGATACATAGGAATACTTTTTCACTTCATAGCTTGTGCCTTTAAATTGCTCTGCAGCAGCGCGCGCAACCATTTCTGCCGTTTCACCGACTGAGTCCGAGAGAATATATATTTTGTATTTTATATTCATTGGTTTCCTCCCTGAACTTTACTCCATATTTCAACAAACTGATTTGTAATGTTTGTCTTTGAAACTTTTCCGACAACCTTATAACAGTTATCATCTACTTCCGAAACAGGTTCCACAACTGGCAAGCAATCAATCTGGTGCTCAATTATTTTCTGTGCAGCCTTCAACAAGGAATCTTCTGGTTTTATCGTCACGATGTTCGGCATTCTTGTCATAATCATAGCCACTGGGATTTGATGAACATCAGTCCCTCCAACAGACGTTTTCAAAAAGTCTTTTCTCGATACAACACCAGAAAGGCACCCTTTAGATGTAACAAACAAGGTCCCTACATCTTCGAGGAATAATGTAACTATGGCGTCATACACTGAAGTTTTCTCATCGATAACAACTGGCATGGATTTTAGACTACCTACAGGTTCTAACCACCTATGATTAAGCGATTCAGCCTGAGGGTCACTATTATGGTCTTCATTAACAAAATACCCGATTTTCGGTTTTGCAGATATGAACCCAGACATGGTCAGAACTGACAGATCCGTTCTAAGAGCCGATCGTGTAACACTAAGTTTATTGGCTATAGCATCACCCGTAATAGGTTGATCCGCTTTTATTATTTCGAGGATTTCTCTCTGTCTTTCCTTGAGTTCTATTTGCTCCACCCCCTTATATCGTGTGCACAATTCCTATGCTAAATCTTTAACACAGGTATATACTACACTATATTTTAATGTAGTGCAATATATAGTGTGCACTTTTCTTAAATCAGTTAATATTGTGTACAACATTGATTGTTTTTTGCATTTCATTGCACGATTTGTTCAAAAGTAGTGTTTCAAATCACTAAATCTGCTTGGTTTAGTCTGTTCCATTAACTAAATACCCAAGATATTTCTTTACTACCCGATTATACAGATGGATCATGATGAATTTTTCGGATTACTCCGAGCTTACGTTGTTTTATATGATGCACTATTCATACATCTATTAAATAAAAGAACTCTGAAGAGTGCATAATATATAATATGTGCACTTTTCAGAGTTTCATTTCACAATATAATATGACCTAATTAAAAGCTAACTTTCTCAGCAATGTATTCTACAAGGTCTTCAATCTTAACACGTTCTTGTTCCATCGTGTCTCTATTTCTAATAGTCACAGACTTATCTTCAGCTGAATCGAAGTCATAAGTGATACAGAAAGGTGTACCAATCTCATCATGACGACGGTAACGCTTACCAATAGAACCAGACACATCATAGTCCACGTTAAACTGCTTGCTTAGAAGCTCAAATACTTTAACGGCTTCTTCATCTAACTTCTTAGATAGAGGGAAGATTGCAGCCTTAAATGGTGCAAGTGCCGGGTGGAACTTCATAACGCTTCTAGTTGAACCGTCTTCAAGTTCTTCTTCATTGTACGCATCTATTAAAAATGCCAGTGTAACACGGTCAGCACCTAGTGAAGGTTCAATACAGTATGGGATGTACTTTTCATTTGTAACTGGATCTTGGTACATAAGGTCTTTACCTGAAGTATCGTGGTGCGCCTTAAGGTCAAAATCAGTACGATCAGCAATACCCCATAGTTCACCCCAACCAAATGGGAATCGGAACTCGATATCAGTTGTAGCATTTGAGTAGTGAGATAACTCGTCATCACTATGGTCTCTAAAACGAACATTATCTTCAGTCATGCTTAGGTTTGTTAACCAATCCATACAGTACTGCTTCCAGTATTCGTACCACTTAAGGTCTTCACCAGGCGCACAGAAGAATTCAAGTTCCATTTGCTCAAACTCACGTGTACGGAACGTAAAGTTACCAGGAGTGATCTCGTTACGGAAGGACTTACCAATTTGACCAATACCAAATGGTACTTTCTTTCGAGATGAACGCTGAATGTTTTTAAAGTTAACAAAAATACCTTGAGCCGTCTCAGGTCTTAAGAAGATTTCTGCACTCGTGTCATCCGTTACACCTTGGTATGTTTTGAACATTAAGTTGAACTGACGGATATCTGTGAAGTTTCTCTTGCCACATGTAGGACAGTTGATTTCATTATCGTCAATGAATTTCTTCATTTGGTCTGTTGACCACGCATCAACCACTTCATCTTCTTGACCTTTTTTAGCTAGGAAAGCTTCAATAAGCTGGTCAGCTCTAAATCTAGACTTACACTCACGACAGTCTAGAAGTGGATCTGAGAAACCACCTACGTGACCAGAAGCTACCCACGTTTGAGGATTCATTAGGATCGCAGCATCAACACCAACATTGTATGGAGATTCTTGAATGAATTTCTTCCACCATGCAGATTTAACATTTCTCTTAAGTTCAACACCTAGAGGACCGTAATCCCATGTGTTAGCAAGACCACCGTAGATCTCAGAACCCTGGAATACGAAACCACGCATTTTTGCGATAGAAACAATTTTATCCATTGTAACTTTTGTACCCATAGTTGCACTCCCTTTCATTTAACCGGATTTATCCGGGACTATACATATATACTATAAACCAGACAGTACTGGTATTATACACTTCTGAACATCGTTTTTAAATCAAAGGCTTTAGACAGTTTTTCAAGTAAAAAGCTGCTTTTTAGAACCCCATCTTCTGGATCGTTCACACCACCTCTATAGTAGTACTGAACAAAGATATCCACAATGTTTTCAATCTTTTTATTTGTTAACTCCATCAAACTCCCCATGGTCACTTCAAGAATTGAAGTTAAGAGTCGCTGTTCTAACTTTGCAGTTAAGACATCATCACCATGAGAGGATAATAACTCGCAAATTTGCCTTAATTGATCCCCCGCATTGCTTCGGCTTTCATATTGCTTATAACTTGGCGGGGACAAATCATCTAAGTCAATAATTAAGTAATAGAGTTTGGTGAAGACAGACTTCATATCTTGTTTGGAGTAAACCGAAGATTTTGACCGTACTGCCATTAAAAACTCTGCTACTTCAGATTTGTTTACGTCCATCTGTTCCACCTCCATTTAAGTATTTTGCGAAGAGATTTTTCATGAATCGAGGCATAGAACAATTTGGGGATAGGGAGCGTGCTTAAGGCACGTGACCTATTACAAAATTTTTCTATAACGAAGAGTCATGGAAAATATCAAACAAGTGCCCTTCGGGCAGTTAGGAAGATTCTCTCACCGCTTCGCTCTGGGAGTAAGGTACGATGCTCCAAATTATAAATTTGGATCGTACCATTAAAAAAACCTTCCGTCCTTGATAGTTCTATAAAAAGAACAATCAAGGGACGAAAGGTTAATTTCCGCGGTTCCACCCTCGTTGATGTCTAAACATCCACTTTGGTAATGTGCTCATAAACGCCATTCACAAAATAATTGTACCGAATTCCCACCTACATCGGCTCTCTAAAACGACATATTTTGCTACTCCTCTTAATCATCGCACGCTTTATTGATTTTTTATGATTTTAGCATAGAAGTCATGTGCTGACAACCCACAAACTACTAATTTGTCGATTATTCTTGTGTTTTATCTTCTTCTTCAGCAATTTCTACTGCTTCATCTTCTTTGATAAATGACGTTGTTACCACCACATCATCCTTTTTTTCTTCATCTGCTTCAGGCATGTCTTCTGATACAGTATCAGCGTCTTCAGATTCCTGACCTTCAGCCTCTTCATCCTTTGAGAACTGCTTCATAACATCTTCTGCTTTGCCTTTTACAGTTTCAGCAGTATCTTCTAGAATTTCACGAATATCAATGACATCATCATTGTCTTTGACAATCATAAGTTCACAACCCGTAGCTAAAGCTGCTAAAATACCAACAGCTGTTGCACCAGTGAAGATCAAGGCACCTACAGCGCCTGCAACGATTGGAATATCAAGAACTGTGTTACCATCCTTCTGTAGAAGAATACGTGTTACTTGACCCTTCTTAACAAGATCTTTAAGCATTTCAATTATTTCTGATCCACGATCTGATAAATCATCAGCAAAAGAATCTTTCTTTGGTGGTTCCTGACGCATTTGCTCGATGTATACGATCGCCTCTAGAACATCTCCACCTGTAAATTCAAGAGCTTCTTTAGCTTCTGAATACGATGCACCGGTTCTATTTCTTACCTCATCTACCTTTTCAAGCGTTACTGACATATCTACCACTCCTTATTCTTGAATTATTAATTGCATTTGAGTTTAAAGTTAACCCGATGATTCGGGATTAGACTCATCATACCGGAAAATTCTTAGAAAACCCTTAAAATTCCCTTATAGTATTCAAAAAGTCTAAACTTTTAAATGAATTTTTTTCTAAATGATGTCGCAAATAAGCATTTAATATAATATCCAATTTTTTGATATATGAATCATGGATTTTTGTTTTTGATATAATTCTCATATCTTTAATTAAAAAATACATCATGATTTTGGGTAGAGTCTTGCCCATTCGAAATAATGATTCAAAATCGCCTGTGCAGTTTTCGCAAACTACGCCACCATCAGCTACTGAAAATTGCCATTTTCTATCGCCTCTTGCACCACAGTTTATACACTCATTAAGTATTGGTCGCATACCTGCCGAGTCGATAAGTTTCATTTCATAAGCCACTTTGATCTGATCTGGGTTTACATTTTCATCAAGGAGTACATGAATGGACTCAACAAGATCATAAAACAGTTGATGGTTTGTAACCCCTTCAACTACTACCACATCAGCGAGTTCTAAGAACCATGACCCATAGGCTAATCTATTTAAATCCTCTCTTAAATGATAAAAGGATTCATGTACATCTATACTTGTAACTTTAGCCATACTGCCACCAGTTGACAAATTGTATCTGCCCAACACAAAAGGATGTGCTCCAGATGCAAATCTACTTTTGGGATGTCTTGCACCGTTTGCTATGGCATCCATCTTACCCGCTTTTTTAGTGAAAAGGGTTAAGATCATGTCATTGTCAGACAGCTTCGTTCTCTTTAGAACAATGGCTTCCGATGTAAAAAACATGGCCACGCAACCTTTCTATTTAGAGCATCGATTGTGTCATAATTGTTGCCAATGTAAAGTAAATTGTAAGCCCAGTAATATCTACAATGGTCGTGATAAACGGTGCAGATGCAATAGCTGGATCGACGCCAATTTTCTTAAAAGTTATCGGCACAATCGTTCCGATTGTAGCAGCTGTAAACATATTTGCACACATAGCTAAACCAACTATAACCCCTACCATTGGTGTACCACCAATCATAGATGCTGCGAGTCCTGAAATTGTTGCACATACCATGCCTACAAATAAACCTGTTAACATTTCTTGAGCAACCGTTTTAATCACTTCTGAACCTTCAATATAACCCATTGCGATACTTCTTACAGTTAATGTAGAAGACTGGGTTCCTACGTTACCACCCATACCTGCCAACATGGTCATAAAGAGGGCAAGTGTAGCATCTTTACTAATCACACCTTGGAAATTTTTCACGACATTTGAGCTAAGTAGTCCACCAAATATCGTTATAATTAGCCATGGTAGACGCGATCTGACAGAGAAGTATATCTTTCTAAAAAACCTTTCTTCTTCAATATCTTCCAGCTCAGAAGAACCCGCAAACTTAAGAATATCCTCAGTTGCTTCTTCTTCAATAACGTCTAAGACGTCATCAACCGTGATGATACCAAGAAGACGTTCTTCATCGTCAACAACAGGCACAGCAAGTAAGTCATACTTCTTTACAATAGAAGCAACCTCTTCCTGGTCATCGTGAACGTTAACCGATATGACGTTCTCATTCATAATTTCTTTAATAAGCTGATTAGGCTTTGATACGATCAGCTCCCTGAGTGAAATGACGCCAACCAGTCTTTCTTTTAAATCTACACAAAATACATAGTAGATTGTTTCAGCATCTGGCGCCGTCTCACGCAGAGTGTCGATCGCCTGATAAATAGACAGTTCTTTGTTTAATACAACAAAGTCCTTTGTCATGATACCGCCGGCCGTATCTTCATCATAAACCAGCAGTTCAGCAACATCTCTTGCGTCTTCAATATCCAGGTATGCGATGATCTCTTTTTGACGTTCTTCGGGTAAATCCCCTAAAAGGTCAACGATATCATCCTGAGACATCGCATCCAGGATAAGTACTTTTCTAGTTTCACTAAGTGAACTTATAAGATCAGAGAACATCTCTGCACTCATTTCACCCAGTACATCTGATGCTTTATCAACCATTAATAAGCCGAAGAAAGCATCACGTTTTTCATCTTCTAATTCAATTAAAAGCTCCGCAATATCTTGCGCATAAGCATCTTCCGCAAACTCTCTGAGCCGGTCTTGTTCACCAAGAGCAAACCAAACTTCAATTTGCTTGAGGATGATGTCCATATCCATTTCGTATAGCTTTGCCATGCGTCCCCTCCCTGGTTGAGCTCACGAAAGGCGGAATTACTGCAGCTTAGTCTTGGCGGTAACCGAAGTTTTTAAGCAGTGCGTCGCTGTCTCTCCAATTTGAACGTACTTTTACCCAAAGTTCCAGGAAAACTTTTGAACCAAGTAGACGTTCCATTTCTTCACGAGAGCTTTTGCCAACACCCTTCAGTTTTCTACCATTCTTGCCGATGATAATCCCCTTGTGTGAGTCTCTTTCGCAAACAATCGTCGCTTGAATATCAACGATATCTTTGTCTCCACGTTTCTTCATAGACTCGATTTCCACAGCAACACCATGCGGTATTTCTTGATCAAGATACATGAGTAGTTTTTCACGAATAATTTCAGACACAATAGCACGTTCTGGCTGATCTGTAATCATATCAGACGGATAGTACATTGGGCCTTCAACCATATATTCTGAAATTTTATCAAGAAGATAGTCGACATTCTTGTTTTCAAGTGCCGAAATTGCAATGATGTCTTCAAAGAAATCATATTCCTTGTAATTCTCTACGATTGAACGCAAGTCTTCAGGGTCCAACAGATCCGCTTTATTGATAACAAGAATGACAGGTGTTTTGATACCAGAAAGTTGATCAACAAGATACTTATCTCCAGGTCCAACTTTCTTTGATTCATCTACCAAAAATAGTACCAAATCTACTTCCTTTAGCGTGTTCATCGCAGAACTTACCATGAACTCACCCAGTTTGTTTTTTGGTCTATGCACGCCAGGTGTATCTAAGAAGATAACCTGTGAGTCTTCTGTCGTATATATTCCATGAATCTTATTACGCGTTGTCTGTGGCTTTGAAGACATAATTGCGATCTTCTCGCCTAGTACAGTGTTCATTAGAGTCGATTTACCGACATTGGGTCGTCCAATTATAGTGACAAAACCCGACCTGAATTCTTCCAAGTCTTTTCCCTCCATATTGCCCGGTTAACCGGGGCTTACGTATTCTTATTTATCAAGCTCATCGCTTGTGAAGTTAAGTGGCAATAGCTCACTTAGCTTATAAACTTTATAATCTAGTTCTTTAGCAAGAATTACATCTAAATCAGTTCCAAATTCTGCTAAAACTTGACGACAAATACCGCATGGCGATGTGATGTCTCTTGTTCTTGAAACAATCGCAATTGCCGTAAACTCACGTTCACCTTCAGAAACAGCTTTAAATAGAGCTGTTCTTTCAGCACAGTTCGTACCTCCATATGAAGCACATTCAACATTGCAACCCGTATAGACCTTACCAGATTTACCGAGTAAAGCTGCGCCTACATTAAAGTTTGAATAAGGTACGTAAGCATTCTTCATGGCTTCATAAGCCATTTCAACTAGTTTCTTATAATCCATTTGATCACCATCCTAGCGTCGTTTCACTCTCAACAACTTGGAACCACGTATTTCCTGGATTAAACTTAACCTCTTGACCATTTACATCTTTGTAAACAGTTCTTGCATAGCGGTCAGACTTAGTCCAAGTGATTTCAAGTTTTTCACCATTAGAGATGAAATAGCCTTTTCCTTGACCGATCAAACTGACATCCCGTCTACCTTCATCATCAATGACTTTATGCGTTGCAATTTGAACAATTACATTATCCGCAGTCAGTCTTGACTCATCATTTTCATCCACATGTGCTTTCCCATTGACAGATCGCTCATATTTCAGCGTTTCAGGATTGAAAGTAAACTCAATATAATATCCAACCTTATCACGTGATGTGGGCTGCTTATACACCGCTTTTACGTAGTTGCAGATTTCTCCGCCAATCACAGCCTTTTCATCATTAAATGGCATACCAGAAAAGTTACCAGACTGTCTGTATCCTTTACGCAGAGATTCTTTACGAATAGCATCTGCACTTGAGTACATGTTGTGCGGAATTCTTTTATGTCTAGTTCGCCAGAACACATTCGCACCACTTGATAACCCATCAATATCAGCCATATTTAGGTTGATGATATCAGTCATTGCTTGCATAGAACCACCAACGTGTACATAATATGCATCGTATTCTAGAGCTTTATCAATAAAATACGGTCTTGCACTACGAACGGGTCCTACAGGTGATGGACTTCCAGATTGGAAGACCGCCATGTAGCGAGTGATTCGTCCCTCTGCTAGCATTTCATAAACATGATCTGCATCTTTTAGACCCGCTTGAGGTCTTGCACCATAGTGATTGTCTAACATTACAACCGCAGGTCGTACCTCTAAGACTTCTGCCGCTACAGGTAATCCTGTCAAAACTGATCGATCCGGATACACCTCAGCCACTTCTGAGCTAGCTTGTGTCTCTTGACTTTGAGTATCTGTGCTTTCAGCTTCAACTTCTTCTGCAGGTTCTTCTTCGGGTAGTTCAACCACTATTGTTTCTGTTGACTCAACTTCTATGGGTGTAGGTTCACTCGTTACTGCTTCGGTTTCAGAAATTCCATTTCCGCACCCTGCAGCCATTGCAATTGCAACCGCTGCCGTAACTATCAAATATTTTCTATTCATGTCAGCCTCCGCATGATTTTGATTAATCTCTCACAATGCCTAATTTTGCAAGAACTGATTCCTCTCGTTCTCGCATTATTTTTGTATTTGTCTCTGTATCATGATCATACCCGAAAAGATGGAACATACTATGCGCAGTTAAAAAACATACTTCTCTTTCAAGAGAATGTCCAAAATCTTCTGCCTGTTCTGTTGCTCTTTCAAGAGAAATAACAATATCTCCTAAAGCGAGTTCAGGCGGATAAGACTCCATGTTTGTAAGATCCTCATACTGAGGAAAACTTAAAACATCTGTTGGTTTGTCTTTTCCACGATAATCCCTATTCATTTCGTGTATTTGATCGTTATCAACAAATACAAGACTCACTTCACACATTGCGTCAATACCTTCAAACTCTAGCGACGCTTCTATCACTTCGCGAACCTTAACAAGGAGCGCATCGCTCACTTCCACCTTTTCTTGCTGGTCCATTAAATATATGTCTGGTGAATGCATAGCTTACCTCCTCACATCGAAGTCGCTTAACTCAGGGTATTCTATCCTTTCGTGGAATATACCCTTTAAAACGACCATAAATGCGGACTTAATTGTTCCGAGATCTTTAAACGTCAACTCGGAAGCTTCCAACTGGCCTTCTGCCATTTTTCCATTAATGATCTTATCCACCATATCGGAGATATGTTCGTGGGTTGGTTCCTGTAGGCTACGAACTGCAGCCTCAACGGAATCCGCTAACATGACAATAGCCGCTTCCCTCGTTGAAGGAATCGGTCCATCGTAAGCAAAATCTAATGGATTAATGTTTTCAGGCGTGTCAGAATCCTCACATGCCTTGTGATAAAAATATTTGATACTCGTTGTACCGTGATGTTGAACAATGATATCGATAATCTCATGAGGGAGTTTATGTTTACCACCTAAATCAGCACCGTACGTAGAGTGCCTTTTTATTATACTAGCACTGACCGCGGGAATCAACCTATCATGCGGATTCTCAGCAGTAATCTGGTTTTCTTTAAAATAATAGGGTCTCTCTAGTTTACCAATATCATGATAAAATGCACCAACACGGGCTAATAAGCTGTTTGCGTTAATATCGTGAGCAGCAGCTTCAGCTAAGTTCCCAACAAGAATACTATGATGATATGTTCCTGGCGCCTCAATTAACAGGCGTTTAAGTACGGGATGATTGGGATTAGATAATTCTAATAGCTTCATTGGTGTCAACACATGGAATATTGATTCAATAATCGGAAGTAAACCTAGTGCTAACACAGCTGCAATTAAGCCACCAAATGCGCCATTTAAGGCTAATACTGCTGATTCAACAGCTTCTATTCCCCCTAACATACTTAGACCAAATATCGACATGGCATTGACAACAGCAATATACGCACCTGACATGAGTATATTACTTCTATGGTGTGCCCTAGAAACACTCACCCCTGCAATAATACTTCCTAGTATCATAACAGCAAGTGCGTTCACTGTCGCTCCATTCCAGATCGTTACAACGATTGCTAAGGATCCACTTAATACAATTCCAATCACTGGACTCACAGAAAGTGAAATCAACATAGAAAATAGAGGCACTGGTACCATATAAATCGACATCAAACTTACAACTTTTGATGTTATGAATATGAGTAAAAATAAAGAAATAATTAGAATAATTTTCTTATAGTTATTTAAAACCTCATTATGGAAAATTCTCAAATATGAGAACTGAGCCACAACAAACACTAAAGTAAAACCAAGAACACCATAAATGGCTAACTGATCAGAAAAGGTATTATTGTATAAAAGGCCTGCAAGCTCAAGTTTTCTTAAATGTTCTTCTGTGATCGTTGAACCTTGTCTTAATATCGTCGTTCCCGCTTCAATTTTTACACTTTCAATTTCAGCGCGTCTTTCAGTTACTACACGCTCAGTTGCTTCAACATCAATGAAACGGTTTGGCTGAATATTAACACCAACAACTTTGCCCATAATCCGCTTAACCACATCATCATATTCAAGTGTATTCAGATAGATTTCTGCATCTGTCTTTTTTTGAATGATTTCATTTCCAGAAACCCCCATACTCATAGTCTGGAGGACTAAATCATTTATGATGGTTTCTATGTCTTCTAACTTCCTCTGATCCATTAAAGCAAGCGTTTTTAACTCTTCATCAGAGAAATTCATACTGTTGTCAGATTCCATGCCCGTGTATACCTGAATGAGCACATCTTTATCATCAGCAAAATCACTTCTAACGGAGTAAAGTTTTTCAAAGAAATCACGAATGTCTCTTTTAGATCCAACTTGAATGGTTGGGTCTATATAGAGGACAGGGTCAACTTCACCTTCTGCTTTGTCCTTAAGTTGCATAGTTGCCTGGTCATCTACAATATCATTCTTTATGATGACATCTTCACGCGCTGTGTCTCCAATGTTATATGCATATTTCCCAGCTCCCATTGAAGCAGAAAATGCGAAAAACAAGACAAACCACATTAATAGTCCGAGCCCAAACATTCTTAGCCGACTACTTTTAAATATTTTTGAAAAGAAATACATTTTATTCAAATGTTTACGGAGTTCCATACAGCCCCCTGTTAGCATCCTTAAAATATAGTTAATCGATTATAGGATAGTTCATTACAATATATAGGATTACTTACGGTCATTTTTCTTATGATCATATCGGTTTTTAGAACTTTTGTTTGCTTTATACACTTGTTTTCTTTCATACTTTTCATAAGACTTGATTATCTGTTTAACAAGTTTATGACGTACAACGTCTCGCTCAGTTAGCTTAATAATTGCGATTTCATCTACATCTGCTAACACTTCAGCAGCATGGGCCAAACCTGATTTTTTTCCTGCAGGTAAATCGACTTGTGTTGAATCACCATTTACAACCACTTTTGAGCCAAAGCCAAAACGTGTTAAGAACATTTTCATTTGCTCTTTGGTTGTGTTTTGCGCTTCATCTAAAATGATAAACGAATCATCCAGTGTACGACCACGCATATAAGCTAGTGGCGCAACTTCTATGAGTCCGCGTTCTTTATACTTTAGGTATTTATCAGCACCAAGTATGTCATATAAGGCATCATATAAAGGCCTTAAATAAGGATCAATTTTCATTTGAAGGTCACCCGGTAAGAAACCCAAGCTTTCTCCTGCTTCTACTGCTGGTCTTGTTATTATAATTCTACTTACTTCTTCATTTTTAAATGCACGGACAGCCATTGCAACAGCCATGTATGTTTTGCCTGTACCCGCCGGACCAATGCCAAATGTTACATCATTCTTTTGAATTGCCTCATAATATTTTTTTTGGCCTAAGGTTTTGGGTTTCACCAACTTACCTCTTGAAGTAATAGCTATAACAGATTCATCTAAACCACTTAACTCGTCCGAATCACCTATCTGCACAGATCCAATATAGTAGTCTAATTTTTGTCGGTCAATTTTTTCACCCGAAAGTATGGAGTCTTTAAGTTTTACAAACAGATTTTCAACTTGAATGCTGCTTTCATCTTCTCCCATGATCACAATATCTCCATCACGTGATGTAAGAGCAACATCAAACTCTCTTTCAATGACTTTAGCATGTTCATCTAAATTGCCAAATAATTGATGAAGCATTTCAACATTGCCAACTTTTATACGTTTATCTATTCTGTCTCCCAAGATGGCCCCTCCTTATGTCTCTATCTATTTGGAATCTTTACCCTGAGCATTTAATGCCATGTATCCTCTACTATTTTACCATAATATTTAAAAGGTGTATTATGTCAATCTGAATACAAGTCGGTCAAAAAAAGTAGAAAACCCGCAGGTGTACACCTACGGGTTTGGTTTGCTACATTGAAAGCTATATTGTCACTACTTATTCAGTAGTTCGCGTACAACCTGTGATACAAGCTTGTTATCAGCTTTACCCTTCGTCTTAGGACTAAGAGCACCCATAACCTTGCCCATATCTTTCTGTGAAGCAGCACCAACTTCAGAAATAACCTGAGCAACAAGTGCACGGATTTCTTCTTCTGTCATCTGCTCCGGCAAGTAGGCCATAAGAACTTTAATTTCTTCTTTGGCTTCATCGACCAGATCGATACGTTCTGCTTTCTCGAATTCTTCGATTGCAGCGTTTTTCTGTTTGACTTGTTTTGCAATGATATCAACGATTTGTTCTTCCGTGATATCGGCACGGTTATCAACCTCGTACTGCTTGATCTGAGATCTTAGCATCGTGATGGTAGACTTACGAACCGTATCTTTAGCCTTCATCGCTTCTTTCAAGTCAGACATGAGTTGATCTTTCATTGACAATTCAGATCACCCTTTCTAAATTTAAAGAAAAGAAATTAACGCTTTTTCTTCTTACGAGCTGCCGCTTCAGACTTCTTCTTCTTCTTAACGCTTGGCTTTTCGTAATGCTTTCTCTTCTTAACTTCAGCAAGAACGCCAGCCTTAGCAGTTTCTCTCTTAAATCTACGAAGAGCGCTATCGATAGTTTCGTTAGGTCCTAATTTAATACCTGCCATTATTGTTCCCTCCCCCCGTTTTTAAATTTCGGTTGACAGGATCGTCATAAAATGCATCCTGTCTGCATTCTGGGTTATGATTTAACATAGTCGGCTAAACCATAAAACAGAGGAATCTCAGAATACCTAGCTATTATACATGATATTACAGGACAATGCAACACATTTAGCTAAGGTATTTCTTGAAAATGTATAATCCAGGATTTTTCTTAGAAACTACTCTAATTTCTTTGAATAATCATGGCTAATTAAGAGTCACTTACGTGGAGTATGCCAACTAGCCTGGAGGCCACTGTAGCTTTCTTCCACCAAGTAAATGATAGTGCAGATGTTTGACTTCCTGACCTCCATCATCACCACAGTTACATACAACTCTGTAACCTGACTCAGCAATACCTAATTTGTTTGCAATCTCTTTTATTTTAAGCGTCATATGACCCATGACCTCTGCGTGTTCCTCAGTCATGTCATTAAATGATTCAAAGTGAACCTTTGGAATCACAAGTACATGTGTAGGCGCTTGAGGATTAAGATCATGAAACGCTAATATCATATCATCCTCATAAACAGCATTAGATGGAATTTCCTTACTCACGATCTTACAAAAAATACAATCACTCATTCTGATACCTCCATATTATACGAGCTCACCTATCAGCACGTCATTTTCTCTACGGATGATTCTAACAAGTTGCATGTTTTTCTTTAAGTCACTTGGAGCTTCAACAGCCACACGCATATAGTGATCATCCAGTCCTTCTAGATAATTCGGCATAGCTTCGAAATCTCCTTCTAAAAGAACTTGAACTTCTTTACCAACAAAGGAATCCATATAAGTATCGGACATAGTTTCAACAAGTTTTATAAGTTTATTACTTCTAAGCGATTTTACATCACCAGGTACTTGCTCAGCCATTTTCGATGCAGGTGTTCCTTCTCTTGGAGAATATTTAAACACATGAATCTGACTGAAGCCCATTTCTTTTGCAAATGCATACGTCGCTTCAAACTCTTCATCCGTTTCACCAGGAAAACCTACAATAATATCAGTAGTAAATGAAGGATTATCCAGTTCATCGCGCAGACGCTTGACAATACCAGCATATTCTTCAGTTGTATACTTTCTGTTCATTCTTTTAAGTACTGTGTCACAGCCGCTTTGAAGAGAAAGATGGAAATGATTACAGAACTTTGGCATTTCCTTTATTGCTGTTATGAATTCTTCTGTAAACATCCTAGGTTCTAGAGAGCTCAGTCTTATTCTTTCAATACCATCTACTTCATGGACTTTTCTTAATACCTCTGTAAGTGTTACACAGTCTAAGTCTTTTCCATATGATGCGACATGAATACCCGTTAGAACGATTTCTTTAAAGCCGTTTGCAGCAAGTCGCTTAACTTCACTGATTACGTTTTCAGGTTTTCTACTTCTAATAGGTCCACGTGCATAAGGAATAATACAGTATGAACAATACTGATTACATCCTTCTTGTATTTTTAAGAATGCTCTTGTTTTATCTTTAATTGTGTCAATTTTTAGTTCTTCAAACTCTGTCACTTTCATGATGTCATCAACAAGAACAATTTTATCCCATACATTTATATCTTCAACAACATCAACAATTTGTTTTCGATTATTTGTACCAATAATTACATTAACACCTTCAATTTTCTCAACTTCTTCAGGAGATACTTGAGAATAACAACCGACTACGCCAATAATAGCTTCGTCATTAAGCCTTTTAGATCGACGGATAAATTGTCTTGATTTCTTATCACCTAAACTTGTTACAGTACAAGTATTTATTACATATACATCAGCTCTTTGATTTGAGTCGACAACCTCATAACCACGACTTTCAAACATCTCCATCATGGCTTCGGTTTCGTATTGATTTACCTTGCAACCTAAGGTCAGAAATCCAACAGTCTTTTGAGTTCTATTTCTACTATTTATTGTAGAGTCATCTTGACCCATTTGAATACCAACTAATTCTTTCATTGTTTCCTCCGAATCATACTTCCTGACTTCTTAATGTATCATGAGTTTGGTAGGAATTCAATAAGGATTTATATGTAATAATCCCCTTTTATGCTAATTATGATCAATCAACATCCAATCATGTAAGGTTCTACTTCTTTTATCCATTTTTTGTTATCCTGAATTCTAAGGAAACCATTTGAGGAGTACCAACGTATAAGGAGGTTTTATGAAAAATAAGTTTTTAGTATTTGGGTTAATTGCTTTATTGTTACTTTCTTCTATCGGAACTACCTTTGCATCAAGTTGTGATCACGAGTATTCTCGACATACGAGAAGATATTCACAAACGGCATATAGTCACAACTTTTATGAAACTGGTTTGGAGCGTGATTGTGATGTAATAGAACACTACACAATGACAATTTACGATTGTATTCATTGTGGCCATGTATGGGGTGACAAAACAACGGATTTCTTCGAACATACAAATTACTCATGCCCAGACAGAAATTAGACAAAATAATACGAAAACAGAATTATACTTTCTAAAAAAAGGGTTGCAATTAGCAACCCTTTTCAATCAAACTCAATTCCATATTTCCCCAACCCATTCTGGGTGATCAATAAATGGATTTCTATTACCTTGATAGTCCTCATAAATGATGTTATTTCTATTTCTCTCCCAATCACTTACTGGATCTTGCTGATGCCATTGCAGTAGCGTTGATAATTTTCCATGCAGCGGTGCAGATCCATTATTCACAGACTGAGCCAACTCTAAATCCACTTCACCACTGTCACCTTCATAACGGACGGCCATATAGAATATCATACGGGCAACATCACCTTTAACTGCATCTCTCGGTTCAAACGAGTCACTGTCCAACCTACATTCAGTTGCTTCATGATGGTATGTACCACCATTATCAAAATCTAAATTACTTCTAGAAGAATTTACAGATACATCTGCTGGACGGATATGATGTAAATCAGTCCCCGCACCTCTTGAAGTACCAAAACCACCGTGAGATTTTGCCCAAACATGTTCTCTGTTCCACTGGTCAACGAAGCCACCATTGCTATTTTTACTTATAGAACGACCTGTATATATTTCAATAACATTCATTTGATTGTTTGGATCTTGATCCGTATTTCTTAGAGCGTCCCACAACTGACTGTATGACAACTCTGTATGGTCATCTATGATGTTATGTAAAGCAGATTTCAGTGCACTACCTGTCAAACCAGATGCACTGTCATAGTATGTTCCAATATTCGGGTTTGGATCTGGATCTGGATTACTAACTGCAAACTCTATTGAAGTTATTGATTTTACACCCGGATGACTAAAATAAGCTTTTAACTGTCCACAAACCTTAACTTTTTCCCCCATGATGTTTGGGTTTGATTTTAGACCAAATTCCGATCTAAAAGTACTAGAAACTTGGACATATAACATGTTACTAGTACTATTTTCTCCAGACGTGTCTGCAATCGCGATTGCATAATCATTTGAAAATCCACTCGTTTTAACATTATTTGTTGCAACTGGTTCACCTACAATATACCCCTCAACATAATAACTCGATCCATTTTGACTATTAATTCCTTCTGAGACCGTAAACGGAGAACTCAGGTCACCATTCGCACCAAATGCTAATCCGGATGTTGACAGCACAAGTGTCAAAACAATGGATAGCAGGGCGTATGATTTTTTAACAAGTCTTACATACATATTACTCCTCCTTATTCATGTACAAAACGACACTCCACCCGGTCGAACATCTCCCAGTTTGTTCGATTCAAATTAAACCTTTTACCATTATACTACACACCACCCCTATTACATCGTGTCTAAAACACTAAATCCTCTTGATCCACATGGTTAGCAAATACAAACTTCATTCCATTTACTAATAATATGTTTAATTGCTAATTTTATGATTCCTGATGTTTTCAAGTTTAAATGAAAAAAGGACCACCATAATTGGTGATCCTTATACACAAGGTTTTAATATGTCGATGTTTTAACCGTTGCATTTCTATGTTTCTTTCTTAACCAACTACTAATTCGTCCAAGCTCTGCAGCTGCAAAATGATCTTCATCTACTTGCACAGTAATTGAGTTTAAATCATTAAGTTCTGACAGTATGTTAAAGTCATCAATATCTTCAGTGAATGACATATCCAACTTGATATTTCTTATGCTTTCATTTTCAACATAAGACATATCCTTAACCAAAGTTTTATTGGTTAGACTTAATGTTTTTAAATCTGCTAAGTCCTTCACGCCAACCATTTCATCATATGAACCGCAATTACTCAAAATTAGATCTTGAATTTTTGGAATATGAGACGTGATTTCCAATTTTCCATCATCAGTTGTAAACTTCGTAAAGAATACGTACAACTGCGTCAGATCCACGAAGTTAGCAAACTGACTTTGATTTTCAATAGTACAATCATATATTTCAATATAATTTACAGTGTTAAATGTTCCTTCTGTAAATTGATTTCTAATAACTGAACCTTCTATTGTGATTTCCTCGATGGTGCTTAAACTATTAAGAGGACTCAAATCTTCATCACCTGTCATATTTAACAGACGAACACGTCTCAAACTCGTAAACTGTTCAATTTTACTTATATCATCGATGTTTTCAAGTTTTACTGATTTAGTCGTTTCAGCTTTTCCTTTTTGGATGATGTTTTCAAGGTAAACCGAAGCTGCATTTGGATCAACTTGCACAACTTCTTCAATCATTTCAGAAGCGTCCTCTGTCGTTGATGGATTGCTTAATCCAGGGATGTTAATAACATCTCTTAAGAAGAATCCTGCCACTAGGGAACCACCCATTAATAGCAATACAACTAAAACAATTAATAGAGGTTTCAGCTTAACCTTGGATTTAGACTTTTTATCCTTCTTTTCTTTACCTGAACTCTTATCACCCAATACTTCTTCTAAGTCTTCATCTGTCATGTTTTCAATATCATCCAACATATCCTCAGAAAACTCTTGAGGAGTTTCAACTTCAGCCGTTTCATCAGATTCATCATCTTTTTTTGATTTTTTCTTTCGCTTAAATATCCCGAGAATCTTACTAATGATGCTAACTTTTTCTTTTTTCTCCTCTTGATCATTTTCAGCTTCAATTCCTAATTCGTCCAAATTGTCTAGATCAAGATCGTCGGATTCTGAATCTGTTTCATGAGTTTCCTCTGATTCTTCTTCTGGAGCTTCCTCTGAGTCTTCTTCTGGGGCTTCCTCTGACTCTTCTTCTGAAATTTCCTCTGAATCCGCTTCAGGAGTTACTTCTGATTCTTCTTCTGGAATTTCTTCTGATTCTTCTTCTGAAGTTTCCTCTGACTCTTCTTCTGAAGTTTCCTCTGATTCTTCTTCTGGAATTTCCTCTGAATCCGCTTCAGGAGTTACCT
>Ga0209272_10000718_pt1 | contig 24442 bp, 20 predicted proteins | sample tdDd002_FD_187125 | JGI IMG/M metagenome (GOLD analysis project Ga0209272, IMG submission 187125) | Marine sediment microbial communities from the Atlantic coast under amendment with organic carbon and nitrate - tdDd00.2 (SPAdes)... | ecosystem: Environmental > Aquatic > Marine > Coastal >... | reverse complement strand
TCAGGTCTAATAGTATAGGAAGAGCATTTTCATACCATTCTAAGCCAATTAGTGTTTGAGCTTTTTTCTTTAAAATCATGTGATTATTAGGAAAACTATTTAAACCATTGTTTGCATAGGTTAATGCTTGGTCGTAGGCTGACATTTCGTAAAACTTCTGAATAATGTGTAGAACAACAGATAAATCTTTTGGATTGAGATCGTAAGAGATAAGATATGCCGCCAAAGATCCTATATAATCTTGTGTTCGATTTTTTAAATTACCTATTTGTTTGTGTAGGTAAGGGTTCAAAGAATCTCTTTCTACCAATTTGTTATAAATGGCAAGACCTTCATTATAATCATTAAGAGTAGTATAGGTTTTAGCCAATAATAGATTTCCTTGATAATGCATGGAATCTATTTTTTGTAGTTTTAATAACTCATGTTTGGCTGCAGGATAATTTCCCGAAGAATAGAGACAGCTGCTATAGTTGTATAGAGTTGCAACTGAATTTGGGTTTAAATCAAGTGCTTTCTGGTAATTCTCAATAGCCGATTTATTTTGATTCAAATTTTGATATACTTTTCCAAGACGGAAATACCATTTACTATCTGCACTGTCCTTTTCTATTAATTGCTTAAGTAAAGGTATTGCACTTTCGTACTGTCCCGAAAATAGTAGTTGATCTACTTTATTAGTTCTTTGTGAATATGCATTGAAGGTTAGGAATATACTAACCAGGGTAAGGCTAAAAATTAATCTTCTCATTGGGCTTTTTAGTTATAATTATCATATAAATGTAACTAAAAGATTAGTTTTAAAAAAATTATTTAGGTGAGAATAAAAAAAGCCGACTCAGAAGTTCTGAATCGGCTAGTGAAATTGCAATGTTTAGCAATTTATTTTTTTCGCATAAAAATCTGAATAGGTACTCCGGTAAACGACCAGTTTTTTCTAATCTGATTTTCAAGATATCTTTTGTATGGATCTTTAATGTACTGAGGTAAATTACAGTAGAAGGCAAAAGTTGGTGCTAAAGTAGGTAGCTGTGTTACGTACTTAATTTTAATAAATTTTCCTTTTACTGATGGAGGTGTAAATGTAGCAATTGCCTCAAGCATTACTCTGTTCAATTCCGAAGTGATAATTTTACGAACACGATTCTCGTATACTTCAAGAGCAGCTTCCAATACATTTAACAATCGTTGCTTTTCAGTTGCTGATGTAAATATAATTGGCACATCGTTGAAAGGAGCAATTCGATTACGAATTTGTTCTTCGAAATCTTTCATGGTATTGGTCTCTTTTTCGATCAAATCCCATTTGTTAACCATGATTACTGCACCTTTACGGTTTTTAATAATCAAATCGAAAATTGCTAAATCTTGAGCTTCAACACCACGAGTTGCATCCAGAATCATAACACAAACGTCGGCAGTTTCGATGGTTCTGATCGAACGCATTACCGAGTAAAATTCTAAATTCTCGTTTACTTTTGGTTTTTTACGAACACCAGCCGTATCCACCAACATAAAATCATGTCCGAATTTTTGGAAACGAGTATGAATAGAATCTCTTGTAGTTCCTGCAACGTCGGTAACGATATTTCTTTCAACACCAATTAAAGCATTAACTGTTGATGATTTACCAACATTAGGACGACCTACAAAAGCAATTCTAGGTAAATCTGTATTTTCCTCTTCTGGTTTCTCTTCAAATGCTTCAACTACCGCATCCAGTAAATCTCCAGTTCCCGATCCGTTAACCGACGAAATTGGGAAAACTACTTCGCCAATACCTACCGAGTAAAATTCGTTAGCAGCAAAAATTAATTCACTGTTGTCAGCTTTATTGGCAACTAAGTGAACTTTTTTATCTGTACGGCGAAGAATACGAGCTACGGCTTCGTCTAAATCTGTAAGTCCATGTTGTACATCCAAAACAAACAGAATAGAATCTGCTTCTTCAATTGCAAGCATTACTTGCTTACGGATTTCTTCATCAAATACATCATCAGAGTTAAAGGAATATCCTCCAGTATCAATTACCGAAAATTCTTGCCCGTTCCAGTCCGCTTTCCCATAATTTCGGTCACGCGTAACACCCGCAGTTTCGTTTACGATAGCTTGTCTTGTTCCTGTTAGTCGGTTAAATAATGTAGATTTTCCAACATTTGGACGACCTACGATTGCAACGATATTGCTCATTTTTTATTATCTGTTATCTGTAAACGGTATCAAATGATAGCCGTTAATTTCATTATTGCTGATAGCCGAAGCCTTTCAACTTATTTTCTTTATTTCTCCAGTCCTTGGCAACTTTCACATACAATTTCAGGAAAACTTTCTTTCCAAAAAATGCTTCCATGTCTTTTCTTGCTTCGGTACCTACTTTTTTAAGCGCTTTTCCTTGATGACCAATAATAATTCCTTTCTGAGAAGTTCTTTCAACATTAATTACTGCCATAATATTGATAATTTTGGGCTCATCTTTAAATTCTTCTACTTCAACCTCTACAGCGTAAGGAATTTCTTTTTCGTAATTGGTCAAAACCTTTTCACGAATGATTTCATTTACAAAGAAACGAGAAGGAAGATCAGTCATTTCATCCTTAGCAAAGTAAGGAGGTCCTTCCGGTAAAAGCTCTAAAATTCTATCAAATAAATTGGATACATTAAAATTCTCTTTGGCTGACATTGGGAAAATCTCAGCTTTAGGAAGCTTTTCTTTCCAAACATCCATCATTTCAACCAATTTTTCCTGATTGGTTAAATCGATTTTATTGAGAATTAAAATCACAGGCTTGTCTGTGTTTTGTACCTTCTTTAAAAAATCCTCATTCTTGTCGATAGTCTCCACTACATCGGTCACATATAATATAATGTCAGCATCTACCAATGCAGAAGTAGAAAACTTCATCATCGACTCTTGAAGTTTGTAGTTGGGTTTCAATACTCCAGGGGTATCCGAATATACAATCTGAAAATCATCACCATTCACAATTCCTTTAATACGATGACGAGTGGTCTGCGATTTCGAAGTGATAATCGAGATGCGTTCGCCAACCAAATTATTCATTAAGGTTGATTTTCCTACGTTCGGATTTCCTATGATATTTACAAAACCTGACTTATGAGGCATACTTACTCCAATTTAGTGATTTAAAAATTTTTGCAAAGATAGAATAATTAATATCATTTACGAAAATGTGTAAAAATCATTAGTTTAGGGCGACATATTAAATAGCAGTTTTTACTCATTTGTTTTTAAATACTAAAACTTTATATTTGTAGCAGAAACAGTGCTTAAAAACTCTGTTTCAATATATTTATTGTTTCTTCAGGGCAGGGTGAAATTCCCGACCGGCGGTGATAGTCCGCGAATCTGTAACAAGATTGAACTGGTGTGATTCCAGTACCGACAGTACAGTCTGGATGGGAGAAGAAAAACAATTGATCGATTTGATTAATTCATGCCAATGGAAAGATTTTTTTCATTTGGTGAACCTATAATAAGTGCCCTGAATAGTTTAAGAACTGTTCAGGGCTTTTTGTTTTTATGCAGATGAGTAAAGATTACGATTACATGCAAATGGCTTTCGAGCTTGCCAAAAAAGGAATTGGACAAGTAAATCCAAACCCTTTGGTAGGTGCTGTCATTGTAAAGAACGATGAGGTAATTGGAGAAGGCTACCATGAATATTACGGTGGACCTCATGCTGAAGTGAATGCTTTTCGTTCTTCAAAAGAATCGGTAGAAGGTGCTACAATGTACGTAACATTGGAACCTTGTTCTCATTATGGCAAAACACCTCCATGTGCCGAAGCAATTGTAAAAAACAAAATAGGTAAGGTTGTGATTGGGATGTTGGATCCAAATCCTTTGGTGGCGGGCAGGGGAGTTAAGATTTTAGAGGAGAATGGAATTGATGTTGATTTTGGCTATTTGTGTGAAGAATTGACCGAAATGAATCGAGTTTTCTTAAAATATATCCAAACCAGATCACCTTATGTAGTGATGAAAACGGCTATGACATTGGATGGGAAAATTGCCAGTAGAACTGGAGATTCTCGCTGGGTGTCGAACGAAAAGTCGAGAGCCAGAGTGCATGAGTTGAGAAATGAATTGTCTGCAATAATGGTTGGTGTTGATACGGTGATTGCCGATGATCCAATGCTAACTACCAGATTAAAAGATAAAGAAGGCAGAAATCCAATTCGGATTGTTGTTGATAGTAGTTTGAGAACTCCTTTGAATGCGAAGATTTTAAATTCCAGCAATGAAGCTAAAACAATAATAGTTGTTACTGATGTTGCTGATTCAGATAAAATTAAAGCAGTAGAAGAGATAGGAAATAAGGTGTTTGTTGTTGATTCTTTAAACGGTCGAGTTGATCTGTCAAAATTGATGGTGAAATTGGGAGAAGATGGAATTGACGGAATTTTATTGGAAGGTGGAGCTACTCTTAATTACTCAGCCTTGGAAACTGGAATTGTAGACGAAGTAATTTCTTTTATTGCACCAAAAATTATTGGTGGTGTAGAAGCAAAATCACCAGTAAGTGGTATAGGGATTGAATTGATGAAAAACGCAATTGAGTTGAATGATATAAAAATTGATCAGTTTGATCAAGATCTGATGTTAACAGGAAAAGTAAAAAAATGTTTACAGGATTAATTGAAGAAATAGGAAGTATTAAGTCCATACAAAAAGGTGGAAAAGCGATACGATTAAGTATTTCGGCTCATGAAATTATGGATGACGTGAAACTTGGCGACAGTATTGCAACAAATGGGATTTGTTTAACTGTTGTGAGTTTCGATCCTAAAGGCTTTTCGGCAGATGTAATGCCAGAAACAATGAGTAGAACCAATTTTGGATTGCTTGCTGCAGGTAGCAGAGTGAATTTAGAAAGAGCTGTTCGTGTAGGTGATCGTTTAGGTGGTCATATGGTTAGCGGACATGTTGATGGATTGGGCGAAGTTGTAGGAAAAGAGCAAGACGATAATGCCATTTGGGTAAGTATTGCAGCCCCGAAAAATATATTGAAATATGTAATCGAAAAAGGATCGATTGCTATTGATGGTATCAGCTTGACTGTGGCATATGTGGATGAGAAAATCTTTAAAGTTTCGATAATTCCACTGACTCAAGAGGATACTACATTAACATCGAAAAAGCCAGGCGAAAAGGTGAATTTAGAATGTGATATGACAGCAAAATATATTGAGAAATTCATGTTTCACAGAGATGATGAAACAACAGATAAGCAATCGAATATTTCGATGGATTTTTTGAAAGAGAACGGATTTGCATAATTGAAAACAAACAACAATACATAAACTATGAATTTTCATACTATTGAAGAAGCGATTGAAGACATCAGACAAGGGAAGATGATTGTAGTGGTGGATGATGAAGATCGTGAAAATGAAGGTGATTTGTTAATGGCTGCCGAAAAGGTTACTCCGGAGGCAATCAATTTTATGGCTCGTCAAGCAGGTGGATTAATTTGTATGCCAATTGTAAAAGAGAGGTTAGATGAATTAGATATCGACATGATGGTGTACAATAATACGGATGCAAAGCAAACTGCTTTCACCGTTAGTATTGATGCAGCGGATTGTACTACTGGAATTTCTGCTCATGAACGTGCTCATACCATTTTAAAAGTTTTCGATAAGGAAGCAAAGCCTGAAGATTTTACTCGTCCGGGACATATTTTTCCTCTAGTAGCTCGTAAAAATGGAGTATTGGTTCGCGCTGGTCATACTGAAGCTGCAGTGGATTTGGCTCGTATGGCTGGTTTGTATCCTGCTGGAGTGATTTGCGAAATCATGAATGAAGATGGCTCAATGGCTCGTGTTCCTCAATTAAAGGAATATATTGCCAAGCATGATCTGAAGATGATTACAATTGCTGATTTGATTGAGTATCGTCGCCAGACTGAAAGCATGATTGAAAAAGTAACTGAGACAGACATGCCTACCAAGCATGGAGATTTTAGAGCTCATGGTTATATCAATAAAATAACTGGAGAACATCATGTTGCTTTGGTAAAAGGTGATGTGAATACTGATGAATCAGTTTTAACACGTGTTCATTCTGAATGTTTAACGGGAGATGCTTTTGGATCATTAAGATGTGATTGTGGTGACCAATTGCAGGAAGCAATGAAAAGAATTAATGATGCCGGAAGTGGTGTTTTATTATATATGCGACAAGAAGGACGTGGTATTGGTTTAATTAATAAACTTCGTGCTTATCAACTGCAGGATATGGGAATGGATACTGTAGAAGCAAATTTAGCCTTAGGCTTTAAAGCTGACTTGCGTGATTATGGTATTGGTGCCGCTATTCTTGCTGATTTGGGAGTAAAGAATTTGAAGTTGATGACTAATAATCCTCTTAAAGTTGCCGGTTTAAAAGGATATGGAATCAAGATTGTAGATCGTGAAGAAATAGAAATGTCGCATCACGAGAAAAACGAGTTTTACATGATGACCAAAATGAAAAAAATGGGTCATATGTTGCATCAGGATGTGAAGTGGAATCTTCAGAATGATGACAAGAAAGTAAAAAGAGTGAAATAATTTGAATAAAATAACAGTAAAACAAGATATAAGATGAATACTATTGAAGGTAAATTAATCGCTGAAGGCTTAAAATTTGGAATCGTAGCTGGTCGTTTTAATGAGTTTATTGGAAGTAAATTATTAGGTGGTGCATTAGATGCTATTAACCGTCACGGAGCATCGGAAGATGATGTTGATGTTGCATGGGTTCCAGGTGCATTCGAAATTCCATTGGTTGCTAAAAAAATGGTAAAAAGTGGAAAGTACGATGCAGTAATCTGTTTAGGAGCTGTAATCAAAGGTTCTACTCCTCACTTCGACTATGTTTCAAGCGAGGTTACTAAAGGTGTTGCCAGTGTATCATTGGATACTGAAGTACCAGTTATTTTTGGTGTTTTAACCACTGATTCTATCGAACAAGCTATTGAGCGTGCAGGAACAAAAGCAGGTAACAAAGGATTCGAAGCAGCAGTTTCAGCTATCGAAATGGCTAATTTATTAAAGCAATTTTAATCTGGATAAGCGGATTTTGAGATAAAAAAAACCGATGATTTTACTCATCGGTTTTTTTTGTTTTAGAAGTTTTTCAACATCCTAACTTCTTCTTCTGAAAGGAATCTCCATTTTCCTCTTGGTATATTTTTTTTCGTAATTCCTGCAAAAAACACTCGGTCCAGTTTTTCTACTTCATAACCTAAATGTTCGAAAATACGACGAACAATTCTGTTTCTTCCAGAATGAATTTCGATTCCAACTTGAGTTTTGTCTTTTTGATCAGCAAAGCTAATTGCATCAGCTTTAATTTCACCATCTTCAAGCTCTAAACCTTTTGAAACCATATCTAATTCTTCCTGAGTAATTTCACGATCAAGGAATACATGATAGATTTTTTTCTTGTTGTAACTTGGGTGAGTTAAACGCTTGGTTAAATCCCCATCATTGGTGAAAAGCAAAACGCCAGTTGTCATTCGGTCCAATCTTCCAACCGGATAAACTCTTTCGTCGCAAGCATTTTTGATTAAATCGATAACAGTTTTACGTCCCATTGGATCATCCAATGTGGTCACAAAATCTTTTGGCTTGTTTAAAACGATGTATACTTTAGCTTCTGGCTGAAGCAGTATTCCATCCATGCAAACCTTGTCCTTCAGATTAACCTTAGTTCCAACTTCAGTAACAATATTACCGTTCACTGTTACTCTTCCATCAGCAATTCTAATGTCAGCTTCTCTTCTCGAGCAAGCACCAGTATTGGAAATGTATTTGTTCAAACGTAAAATACCATCAACAGGACCCATCATTTTGGCATGTGCAAGTTGTTTCTTCTTGCTGTAATGCTTTTTTTGAAGAACATCCTTCTTTGGCTTATTTTTAAATCTGTTTGCTCTTTTTTCTTCTAGCTCTTTTTCCGATATCTCATCCAATTCTCTCTTATTATCTGAGAATTTCCCTCGTCCTCTTTCATCTCTACGGTTTCTTGGATTCCAATCTCTCTTAGATCTTCTTGAATCTCTTGAAAAATCATCCTGCGAAGAATCTGAAAATGGTTTTCTATCTCCATCTTCCATGCGGAAATTTTTGTCAAATTTTCTTTTGCCTTTGAAAGAGCGCTCACCATCCTCATTGTTTCTTCTATAGTTCGAATCACGCCCTCTTTCGAATCTAGGTTTCGATTCATCTCTATTCGATCTTCTAGAATCTCTTGAAAAATTATCTTCCGAAGAATCTGAAAATGGTTTTCTATCTCCTTCTTTCTTGCGGTAGTCTTTGTCGAATTTTCTTTTGCCTCTAAAAATTCGATCTCCATCTTCTTTGTCTCTCCTGGAATCTGAACCATTCTCTCTTTCAAACCTAGGTTTCGACTCTTCAGAGTTTCTATTACTGTATCTTTTTGATCCAAATGAAGATCTCTCTCTACTTGGTTTACCTTTTCTATTATCTTCCATTTCTGAATAAATGATCAATGTTCTGAACCTGCAAAGGTATTAATAATCAAAGAATATATTAATTGTGTAGATAATAAATTTAAATTAAAAGGAGTGATGCATGAATTTGTTTTACTAATTTTGGATTTCAAAAGTTAAACAGTCTTACAAAGCTGTTATTATTTTGATCTTAAATTGATCTGTGAACATTAAACGAAACATATAAAATGACATTAATTAAATCAATTTCGGGAATCCGAGGTACTATTGGAGGTCAAGTTGGAGATGGCTTGAGTCCTCTTGATGTGGTGAAATTTTCAGCAGCTTATGGGACATGGGCTTTACGTAGACATAATGGAACCAAAATAAAAGTGGTTGTTGGTCGTGATGCTCGAATTTCTGGCGAAATGGTTGACAAATTAGTTGTTGGAACATTAATGGGGCTTGGTATTGATGTAATTGAAATAGGATTGGCATCAACTCCTACTACAGAATTGGCAGTAACGGAAGAAAATGCACATGGAGGTATTATTCTTACAGCAAGTCATAACCCAAAACAATGGAATGCGCTGAAATTATTAAATGAAAAAGGTGAATTCTTGAATGATGAGGATGGAAAATTAGTTCTTTCTATTGCAGATAGAGAAGATTTTCAATTTGCCGAAGTGGATGATTTAGGAAAAGTAACTTATGTTGATGATTACAATCAAAAGCACATTGATCATGTAATGTCATTAGACTTGGTAGATGTAGAGGCAATTAAGAAAGCTAATTTTTCGGTTGCTATTGACGCGGTAAATTCAGTAGGTGGTATCGCAATTCCCCAATTGTTAAAAGCATTAGGAGTGCAAAATGTTGTAGAATTGTACTGCGAACCAAATGGGCAATTCCCTCATAATCCGGAACCACTTCCTGAGAATTTGACTGAAATCGCGAATGTAATGAAGCAAGGAAAAGCTGATTTAGGTTTTGTGGTGGATCCTGATGTAGATCGATTGGCAATTGTGAACGAAGATGGAAGCATGTTTGGTGAAGAGTATACTTTGGTTGCCTGCGCAGATTACGTGTTGGCTAATACTCCTGGAAATACGGTATCAAACCTTTCTTCAACCAGAGCTCTTCGCGATGTAACCGAGAAACACAATGGAAGCTACGAAGCATCAGCAGTAGGTGAGGTAAATGTGGTGACTAAGATGAAAGCTAGCAATGCTATTATTGGTGGTGAAGGTAACGGTGGTATTATTTATCCAGAGAGTCATTATGGTAGAGATGCATTGGTTGGTGTAGCTTTATTTTTAACTCACTTGGCAAAAACTGGTAAAAAAGCATCTGAGCTGAGAGCGAGCTATCCAAACTATTTTATTTCTAAAAATAAGATACAATTAACACCGGAAATTGATGTTGATGCTGTTTTGGTAGCTATGAAAGAAAAATATCAACATGAAAATGTAAACGATATTGATGGTGTAAAAATTGATTTTGCCAATGAATGGGTTCATTTGAGAAAATCTAATACCGAACCAATCATTCGTATTTATTCGGAGAGTGAAAATGAAAAAACAGCTAATGAATTAGCTGAAAAAATCATTTCAGAGATAAAAGAAATAATAAAATAGATCTTTAGAGATTTTGTTATGAAAAGTGTAGCCGGTTTTCCGGCTACACTTTTTTTCTTTATAAAAGAAAAATTTCCGTAATCGTTTGCGTTTTATTCAGCCTGCACTTTAAGCGGTGAAAAATCTTTTTTTCACCTCAGTTTTCCTTCTCTATTTTTAATGGAATTTTGCACCAAACCAAGGCGTGTATTAACAGACCCGAATATCGTTTATTGCATGAAAGTCTTGTATGGGTGTTTTTACCCAATTTTCAAATCTCTAAATATATCAGAAAGTAGATGTTTATTTTCAATTTTTTATATATTTAAGGAATACTGTTGAAAAGCAGGTCTTTTTCTAAATTATAATTCGGCAATCTGTCTATATTTGTCGGTGTAATAAAGAAAAAATTCCTCATTAAGAAACGAATATAATTATATAATCAAAGATTAAAGCCTTATGAAAATTACCGTTGTAGGTGCAGGAAATGTGGGAGCAACCTGTGCAAATTGCATTGCTCAAAAAGAATTGGCAAACGAAGTAATTCTTGTAGATATTAAAGAAGGATTGGCAGAAGGAAAAGCCCTTGATATGTGGCAGACAGCTCCTATCAATTACTATGATACAAGAGTAAAAGGTGTAACTAATGATTATTCTGCGACAGCTGGTTCTGAAGTGGTTGTAATTACTTCTGGTTTACCACGTAAACCTGGTATGAGTCGTGATGACTTAATTTCAATTAATGCAGGTATTGTAAAATCTGTAACTGAAAATGTAATTCAGCACTCTCCAGATGCTATTATTATCATTGTATCTAATCCATTAGATGTAATGACTTATGCAGCTTTCTTGACTGCTAAAAAAGCATCGAACAAAGTATTTGGTATGGCTGGTGTATTGGATACAGCTCGTTACCGCGCATTCCTTGCGGAAGAATTAAATGTATCGCCTAAGGATATTCAGGCATTGCTAATGGGTGGTCACGGTGATACTATGGTTCCACTTCCACGTTATACTACAGTTGCTGGTATTCCTGTAACCGATTTGATCGAAGAAGACAAATTGAATGCAATTATCGAAAGAACTAAATTTGGTGGTGGTGAGTTGGTGAACCTTATGGGAACATCTGCTTGGTATGCTCCAGGTGCTGCTGCTGCTCAAATGGTAGAAGCTATTGTTCGCGATCAGAAGAGAATTTTCCCTGTTTGTGCATTACTAAACGGAGAGTACGGTTTGAAAGATATCTACTTAGGAGTTCCTGTAAAACTTGGAAAGAACGGTATCGAAGAAATTATCGAAGTTAAATTAAACGAAGCTGAGATGGAATTGTTGAAAGATTCAGCAGAAGCCGTTAAATCAGTGATGAAAGTTTTAGATGAAATGAATATTATTGCCTAATCAATTCATTTTATTAAAGGTAGGAGGTTGTCTCGTTTGAGATGACCTCTTTTTTTGTGCTTTTTTGTAGCTTTTTTAATCAAAATTTGTTTTTGATTTTGTTTACCAATAGTAGTGTAAATGTCTCTTGTTTTGGTATATTTGCTATCCTTTGTAAATACAGATAATGAAAATAGAGATTCCCATAGAGATTGTTGAGCTTGAAACGAACAGTTTTCATCTTTTGATAAGATGTAAGATAAATTCTTCTCAGGAAGGTGATTTGGTGATTGATACAGGTGCATCTAAAACAGTTTTGGATAAAAACTTTGTAGATGTGTATCAAAAAACAGAACAGGAAGAATCTGAAATGCAATCCAGAGGATTAGGGGAAGGAAGTATCGACACCGAAATGGCTAAAATTGAAAGTTTTCAGCTCGGGAGTTTACTAGTTAATGATTTTTCATGCGCACTTATCGATTTATCAGGAATTAACGACATGTATCAGCAATATTGCCAACGCAAAATTTGTGGATTACTAGGAAGTGATTTTTTGTTGAATCATAAAGGAATTATTAATTATGATACCAAAATTTTACAACTGGAAAGCTGAGAATTGCATTTGATTTTCAAAAGTCTGGAAATGCATCAATTGCTGGATAATATTGAACAAAGGAATTTGAAAAAAATTGATATATTTGTGCGTTAATTTGAGGGTAAAAATATAATATACCACATAAATAAGAATTTTTAAACCTAAACACATGCGAAATAAAGGAGCGATTCGTCTACTCGCTATTGTCTTTGCGTTAGTGAGTTTGTATCAATTGACTTTTACTTACGTAACGAAAAAAGTTGAAAAGGAGGCTCAGGAATTCGGAGCCGGCGACATTAAAAAGGAACAAACTTATCTTGACTCGATAAGAGGAGAAGAGGTTTACAATTTCTTTTGGCTGAAAAAATACACTTACAAAGAGTGTAAAGAGTTAGAGTTGAATCTTGGTCTTGACCTTAAGGGAGGTATGAACGTTACCATGGAAGTTTCAGTTGTTGATATCATCAAAGCGATGGCTAACAACAGCAAGGATGAAACTTTTAATGCTGCAATTGCTCAGGCAAAAAAAATGCAGGCAAACAGTGGTAAAGGATTTGTAACCTTGTTCGGGGAAGCATTTAACCAAATTGATCCAAATGCTCAGTTGTCATCTCCTGATATTTTCGGAACTCTTGAGTTAAAAGATAAAATTCCATTTGGAGCTTCTAACTCTGAAGTGTTGAAGGTGATCAAAGAAGAAACTGATGCTGCGATTGATAATACTTACAATATCCTTCGTTCTCGTATCGACCGTTTCGGTGTTGCTCAGCCAAACATTCAGAAAGCTGATGTATCGGGTCGTATCATTATCGAACTTCCAGGTATAAAAGATGCAGCTCGTGTACGTAAGCTTCTACAAGGAACTGCTAGTTTAGAGTTCTGGGAAACTTATAGTGCTCCTGAAGTAATGGGTTATCTTAATGCAGCAAACACCAAGTTGGCAGAAATTAATGCTGCTGCAGATGTAACTGTTGAAGAAGCTGAGGTTGTTGAAGAAGCGAAAGAGGAAGCAAAAGATGAAGATGTTGCTCTTCTTGATAAAATCGAAGAAGGTGCACAAGATTCTTTAGCAAATACTCAAGATGCTAAAGCGATGGCTAAAATGTATCCATTGTTTTCAGTATTGAATCCTACTCAACAAGGAGGATCATCAAAAGCTGTTGTGGGAATGTCTCACATTAAAGATACTGCTGAAGTTAATGATATTCTTAAAATGCCAGCAATTAAATCAAGCTTACCACGTAACCTGAAATTTTTCTGGGGTGTGAAGCCAATTGATGAGGCTGGAAACGTATTTGAGTTGTTTGCAATTAAAGTTACCAGTCGTGATGGAAAAGCTCCTCTTGATGGTGATGCTGTAACTTCTGCTCGTGAGCAAGTTGATCAGCAAACTGCGAAATACGAAGTTTCGATGAGCATGAGTGGCGAAGGTGCTAAAGCTTGGGCTCGTTTGACAAAAGATAACGTAAACCGTGCCATTGCAGTTGTTTTGGACGGATATGTATATACTGCTCCTAATGTAATTGGTGAAATTAAAGGTGGTCAGTCTCAAATTACAGGAGGTTTCTCTGTTACTGAGGCGAAAGACCTTGCTAACATTTTAAAATCCGGTAAACTTCCTGCTCCGGCACACATTATTGCCGATGAGGTTGTTGGTCCATCTCTAGGTAAAGAGTCGATTGAAAAAGGTATGTATTCATTTATCATCGCTTTCGTGTTGGTATTGGTTTACATGTTCTTCTTTTACAGTAAAGGTGCTGGTTTAACTGCAAACATTGCGTTGATTGCCAACTTGTTCTTTATTTTTGGAGTTCTTGCATCATTGGGTGCTGTTCTTACCTTACCTGGTATTGCCGGTATTGTATTAACAATTGGTATGTCGGTTGATGCGAACGTACTTATTTATGAGCGTATTCAGGAAGAGTTGAAAGCTGGTAAAGGATTAAGCCTTGCTGTTAGCGATGGTTACAAAAATGCTTACTCAGCGATTATCGATGGTAACATCACTACTTTATTAACTGGTGTTATTCTTTACTTGTTTGGTGCAGGTCCAATTAAAGGTTTTGCAACTACATTGGTAATTGGTATTTTCTCTTCATTATTTGCAGCGATTTTCATTACTCGTTTGATTTTTGAAGCTTCACTAGTACGTAACAGAGCAATTACTTTCTCAACTAAGTTTACTGATAACTGGTTGCGTAATGCTAATGTTAAGTTTTTACAGAAAAGAAAAATATTCTATGTGGTATCTGCTGTAGCAATTACTTTGAGTGTTGCATCTTTAGCAACAAAAGGATTGAATCAGGGTATCGATTTTAAAGGTGGTAGAACTTATGTTGTAGCTTTCGATGATGCTGTATCTGTTGAAGGTATTGCTCAATCTCTTGATAAAGTTTATGGTCATGCTCCAGAGGTGAAAACTTTCGGTGGAGACAATCAAGTTAAAATTACTACCAAGTATAAGATTGAAGAATCGGGTACTGAGGTTGACGACGAGGTTGAAGAGTTACTTTATTCAGGATTGAAACCTTACTTGGCTGATGGTACTACTAAAGTGGATTTCTTAGAGAACAATCGTAAAATGTCTCAGAAAGTAGGTCCAACCATTGCTGATGATATTCGTACTTCTGCATTTTGGTCTATTTTAGGTGCATTAATCGTTATCTTCCTATACATCATGTTCCGTTTCTCGAACTGGCAATATGGTTTAGGTGCGGTTGCTGCCTTAACTCACGACTCGATTATTGTATTGGGTATCTTCTCAATTGGATATGGAATGTTACCATTCTCATTAGAGATCGATCAGGCGTTTATTGCGGCTATCCTTACAGTAGTAGGTTACTCTATTAATGATACCGTGGTTGTATTTGACCGTATTCGTGAGTACTTGGGATTATATCCAAAGCGCGATCGTGAAGAGGTTGTTAACAAAGCCTTGAACAGTACAATGCGTCGTACATTTAGTACATCGCTTTCTACAATGGTTGTATTATTAGCGATCTTCTTGTTCGGTGGTACTTCAATCCAAGGATTTACATTTGCATTATTAGTGGGGGTTATCGTTGGTACGTACTCTTCTCTATTTATTGCATCTCCTATTGCTTATGACACAAGTTTACGTGTTCAGAAAGCAGCTGCTAAAAAGAAATAATATTTAAAATATTATATTTCAATCCCTCGAATCTTTTGATTCGGGGGATTTTTTTTAGAATAAATTGTAAAGAATCTATGCTTACTCATAAGTTTACTTTCGTCATTTTCTGAAGATGGGTTTGTGATAATGAATTTACCCCCATTATTTTTTTTTGAAAGGTGTTTCATGATGACTTTACCTCCATCAATTTTTTGCGAAGGTTTTGTGATGATAATTTTACATCTATCATTTCTTGAGGATGGGTTTGCGATGATGAATTTACCTCCATTAATTTTTTTGGAATGGTGTTTCATGATGATTTTATATCCATCTATTTCTATGGATTGGTTTGTAATGATGATATTACATCTATCAATATTTGTGGATTGGGCTTCGATGGTGATTTTGTATCTATAATTTTTTGAGGATTGATGTGTACGTATGAACTTATATCCATTATGAATTGAATTAGCTTTAAGATTTTAGTAATACAGAAGTGCTAATTTGTTTGTTTTGAGTAGATCGGTTTAATAAGAATTAAAGTCAATCATCTCTTATTAGAAATTCTTGGTATATTTGTGAAAAATAGATTTCAAATGGATAGTATTCTTTTATTTATAAGCGGAGCAGAAATTGTAATTGTATTGGTTGTAATTCTTTTGTTATTCGGATCAAAAAAAATTCCGGAATTGGCTCAGGGATTAGGAAAAGGTATGAAGGAATTCAAACGTGCTGCTGATGATATTAAAAAGGAAATAAAAGACGAAACGGATATTCTTGAAGATATTAAGGATTTGAAAGATGATATCACAAAGAAATTGTAGTTTCAGTTAAATCTTATCTTATCCGTACCCGGTAAATTTTTTCATATAAATGGATTATTTGTATTTATTCCTAGGATTTATAATCCTGTTATATAGTGGCGATTTGCTTGTTAAGGGCGGAGTAGCGCTTTCTTCACATTTTAGAATATCAACTTTGGTAGTTGGAGTTACGGTTGTTTCTTTTGGAACATCGGCTCCTGAGTTGTTTGTTAGCTTGGATGCAGCATTGTCTGGTAGCCCGGATATTTCCATTGGTAATGTAGTTGGTTCCAATATTTCCAATATTGCATTAGTATTAGGTTTTACGGCAATTTTACTGCCTTTGCCTGTGCGAAGCAATTCGATAAAATACGATTGGCCTGTCATGATGGGTGCTTCGTTATTATTCTATGTTTTTATTCTAAATCATAAGTTAGAAACTTACGAAGGAATTATTTTTATAATTCTTTTGATCTCGTTTATGGTGTGGACTATTTGGAACTCCAGAAGAGAGAATAGGGGATTGTCCGAAGAATTTCCTGAGGCAAAACACTCTATTCCTATAGCAGTACTATTATTGGTAGCGTCATCGGTGGGATTGTATTTTGGTGCAAATTTATTGGTGGATAGTGCAAAAAATATTGCCATCGAATTTGGTGTTAGCGAACGTGTTATTGGATTGACGATTGTTGCCTTTGGCACATCGGTTCCAGAATTGGCAACTTCGGCAGTAGCGGCATTTAAAAAGGAGATGGACATTTCCATTGGAAACATTATTGGATCTAATATCTTCAATATTTTTGGTGTTCTAGGAGTTACTTCAATTGTGAAAAATATTAGGATAACTGAGGCTATCATATCTTTCGATGTGTTAATCATGCTAGCTATATCAGTACTTCTATTTTTACTAATATTGCCATTGAAAAAAGGAAAACTTCACCGATGGAAAGGGATACTACTTCTGTCTTCCTATTTTATTTATGTATATTTGGTTTTCATGAAATAGATGATTCAAAATGATCAGTGCAGAGCAAATCAAAAAAAGTTTTGGAGAGGTTAATGTTCTTAAAGGAGTTGATCTGACTATAGAAAAGGGAGAAATTGTATCAGTTGTTGGAGCCAGTGGAGCTGGTAAAACGACTTTGTTACAAATTTTAGGAACTTTAGATCGCCCTGATACCGGATCCATTATTTATGATGGAACAGATGTGTCTTTATTAAATGAGAAAGACCTTTCTACTTTTAGGAATTTAAATATCGGTTTTGTATTTCAGTTTCACCATTTGTTACCTGAGTTTACAGCATTAGAAAATGTGTGTATTCCAGCCTATATTGCAAAAAAATCAAAACAGGAAGCAACTTCCAGAGCAAAGGAGTTGCTTGAAATGCTAAATCTTGATCATCGTTTGGATCATAAGCCGTCTGAATTATCGGGAGGTGAAAAACAAAGAGTGGCAATTGCTCGTGCGCTTATTAACGAACCTTTGGTTGTTCTTGCCGATGAACCATCGGGGAATTTAGATTCAAAAACGAGACAAGAACTTCACGAGCTTTTCTTTAGCTTACGAGATCAATTCAATCAAACTTTCATTATTGTAACTCATGACCATGAGTTGGCTGAGATGTCGGATCGACAGATTGTAATTTCTGATGGATTAATAGAAAAGGATGCCTGATTTAAATTCGATAGAATTGAAAGAGTTTCTCGATGAGAAATTTGAATTGTATAATCGGGAATCTTTTATTGGTAGTGATCCGATTCAAATTCCTAAACGATTTTCAAAAAAGGAGGATATTGAAATTGCTGGTTTTTTAAGTGCGGGAATTGCATGGGGGCAGCGTCCTACAATAATTCGTAATGCGAATCATCTAATGGAACTAATGGATGAGCAACCATTCGAATTTGTAACGAACGCATCGGATATTGAATTCAACACCTTTAAAGATTTTAAACATAGAACTTTTAATGGCGAGGATTGTATTTTCTTTTTAAAATCTCTTCGCAATATCTACAGGACCCACTCAGGTTTGGAGTCTGTTTTTACATTAGGATATAAACAGTCGGGTAATATTAAAGGTGCTTTATCTTATTTCAGAAAAGTGTTTTTTAAAATCGATCATCAGCAAAGAACCCAAAAGCACATTTCGAATGTTGATAAAAAATCTGCGGCAAAGCGCTTGAATATGTTTTTACGCTGGATGGTGAGAAAGGATGAAAGAGCTGTAGATTTTGGTTTGTGGAGTGGAATAAATTCTTCTGATTTGTATTTGCCACTAGATGTACACACCGGTAATGTGGGTAGAAAATTAGGATTGCTAACAAGAAAGCAGAGCGATTGGCAATCGGTTGATGAGATCACAACAAATTTAAGGAAGTTAGATCCAGCCGATCCGGTAAAATACGATTATGCTTTGTTTGGGTTGGGGATTTTTGAAAAGTTTTAAGTATGGCAAATAATTATTTTGACTTTAAAAAATTTAGAATAAATCAGGAAGGTTCTGCCATGAAAGTGGGAACTGACGGAGTTTTGTTAGGTGCCTGGACTGATATTGAAGGTGCAGAAAGAATTCTTGATGTTGGTACCGGAAGTGGGTTGATTGCTATTATGCTTGCTCAAAGATCTGCTAAAAATGTGAAAATTGATGCAGTTGAAATTGACAGTTCAGCTTATGAACAAGCTGTTGATAACTCCAATAATTGTCCTTGGCATTCAAAAATTAGCATTTGTCACCAATCGTTTCAGGATTATGAGAAGCAAAATTTTGGTGCGTACGATAGAATAGTAAGTAATCCTCCTTATTTTATGAATGGCTTAAATGCCAAAAGTGAAGGGAGAACAAAAGCCAGAAATGCTGATCATCTTCCTTTTGAGGATTTATTGAATGGGGCAAAAAAAATGCTTAAACCAGATGGTACCTTGTCAGTAGTACTTCCTATTGAAGAAGGCAATTATTTTGAACGAATTGCCCGATTGAATGGTTTTTGTTTGAAACGAAAAGTATCCGTTTTGCCCAATCCTGGAAAACCTGCAAAGAGATTTTTACTTGAATTTTCCTTAGAAGAAACTGAGGTTAAGGAATATGAAATATCAGTAGAAAATGGTCAAAGACATGTTTATTCGTCTGAATACATTGAGCTAACCAAAGCTTTTTATTTGAAGTTTTAATTCCTTTTTTCGAGCTGAAAGTTTACCCACCATTCTTCCAATTCAAATTTATTTTGGTAGGCTCCAGCCTTCAATTTATCTAATCTTTTGTTGATATATTCCTTACTGGTTAAAGCTGAAAAATATTCTTCATTGGCTTCATTAACACTTGATATACCTATGCTAATTATTCTTTTTTCGGGTATTGTGTTTGGGTATATTGTTTCAATAGGAATACGAACTCGTGAGCTATATAAAACCTGATTGTTGGTGCTTAAATAAACCTGAACAGCTTCATCTTTATTAATTGTAGATAGTAAAATACTTTCATTTATTCTGGTGTCAATGGTTTCATATGCCTGGAATCGATCCATTAATTCTTCTTGAAATTCAACGATAGAAAATCGGTTTATATATTTACGAAAGCTTTTATCAGTAAAAGGGAATTCAACAGGTAAAGGGTAATTAACCGCATAAACATTTTTTGAATGTCCATTAGGATCTATCCAAACACTTAGTCCTAGATTATAGATTTTTTGCAGTGTAATAGGTGAATTGGTTTCTAAAACAATATCCACAAATTTGTCATCGTTAAAAACCTTAATGCTTATTTTATCACTTGCATGATAAAAGTGGGCTTCCGATTTCGAAAAAATATCACTTTTACTATTGTCATTCCAATAGCTATTAAAATATTTTCCTCCTGAGCAGGAAGAAATAAAAATTAGAACTATTGCTAAAGGTATTAAACGTTTTCCAATCATGAATTATGCGCTTTAATTTTCAAAAATATAAAAAGCTCATGATAATAGTGGGAATTAACATGAGCTTTTACTTGAATAAATGATGTTGATGATTATATAATTTCCTCTTTTTCGATAAATTTTACACCTAGAATTTCCAATTCCCGAAGAACAGGCTCGTATATTTCTGGCATTGTAGGTATGTGTACACCTGGCATTTTTATTTTATCAGTTGCCAACAGTTTTGTGGCAATGGCAAGCGGAGTGCCTACTGTATAAGACATTGCAGTATGATCTTTATCGTTTCCCTCAAAGGTCATTGATGAAATAATTCGTTTTTTCATTCCAGTATTTTCATACTCAAATTGGTGCTGCATAACCAATAAATCTCTATCATTTGGACCTAAGCCCCATTTCTTTTCAAGAATTCTTTGAAGAATCATGGCAGGTGTAGCATCTTTTATTCCTGATATTTCATCAGAGAAAATTCCCAGCCAAACCAACTTCTTCATGATTTCTGAATTTGGATCAATACCAACAAATTCACAGAGATTGTTTTCTGTTGTATTAGCATTTTCTGGAAGAAAACTATTGAGATATTCACGATTAGTTAACTGATGAGAGTTCTTCATTGAATAGGAATCATCGGTACAGCCCAGTTGAACCAAAACATTCCAAGCTTCTGAATATCCAGGTCGGCGCATGGTTCCTCTCATTATAGTTGGAATATCGCCCAAACCATATAGATCGATGTATTGCAATGAATCTCGGTTGGCATAAACCTCAAATTCTCCATAACCTTCAATTTCAGTCTGAATGAGATTGTTGAAAAGATGATTGTACGGAATGTATTTGTAATGTCCACCTTCTTTATATTGTGCGATTCCTTGTCCTGCAACAACTACATTTCTAGGATTCCAGGAGAATTTGTAGTTCCAGGGATTGTCATCGCATGAAGGAGCAACCAATCCACCACAGAAAGATTTAAAAGAGAGTAATTTTCCACCTTCTTTTGATATCTGATCGATAATTTTCATTGCCGACATATGATCCAGTCCCGGATCAACACCAAGTTCATTTAGAAATGAAATCCCCAATTCTTTAGCTTCCTCGTGTAATTCTAACATTTCTTCGGATACATAGGAAGGTGTTAGCAAATGCTTTTTATATTTTAAACACTCTTTTGCTACAATAATATGCATAGAAGCTGGTACCATACTAATTACGATATCAGCTGCTGAAATTTCACTGGCTCTCTGTTCTAAATCTTTTAAATTAAATCGTAATGCCGTTCCGTTAGGATGAACTCCTACTTTTTTTTGTGCTGTTTCCAGCGACATGTCACCAACAGTAATATGCCAATTGTATTTTTCAGATTGTTTAAGCAAGTAGTGAATTAGGTCGGTTGAGGATAAACCTGCGCCTATTATTAGAATGTTTTTCATTGGGTTAATTTTATATCAAGTATCTGGTTGTGGTTTGTATATTTATACTTGTTTATTTTCTGTCTGATTTAAATTTACAACATTATGAAAGTAAATGCCATGAGAATTGATAGAATTTTTGATAATACTTTTCTATAAGGGCATTTATATTTTATATCAGTTGTATATATCTCTAATCTATTTTTAAGGAATGAGTATATTTGTTCGAGATAGAAAAAAATAAAAATTTACTCTAAATATATTTCCCTTGGCAAAACAGAAAAAAGCCGTTGAAACTCCTTTAATGAAACAATATTATCAGATGAAAGACAAACATCCTGATGCGATATTGTTGTTTAGGGTTGGTGACTTTTATGAAACATTTGAGAGAGATGCAGTTCGTGCATCGGAAATTTTAGGCATTACTTTAACTAAGCGTGCTAATGGTTCTGCATCTTATGTAGAGTTAGCAGGGTTTCCACATCATGCAATTGATACCTACTTGCCAAAATTGGTGAGAGCAGGTATGCGTGTGGCTATTTGTGAGCAGTTGGAAGATCCTAAAAAGACCAAAAAGATCGTGAAGCGAGGTATTGTTGAATTGGTAACTCCAGGGGTTTCATTCAATGATAATGTACTTGAACACCGGGAGAATAATTTTTTGGCTTGCGTGCATTTGGAGAAAAATTCTGCAGGAATCGCTTTTCTAGATGCATCGACAGGAGAATTTTTAACTGCAGAGGGAAATTTTGAATACATTGATAAGTTGCTTGGCAATTTCCAACCTAAAGAGGTTTTATATCAGAAAGGAAAGGAAAAGATATTTCATGAATTGTTTGGTGGCAAGTTCTATACCTTCACAATGGACGATTGGGTATTTACCGAAAGTGCTGCTAAAGATCGATTGTTGAGACATTTTGAAACAACATCATTAAAAGGTTTTGGAGTACAGAATCTTCGCAATGGAATTATTGCTTCTGGAGCTGTTTTGCAATATCTCGATATCACCAAACATAGCCAGGCTGGACATGTTACTCAACTGTCAAGAATTGAAGAGGACAGATATGTTTGGCTCGATAAATTTACGGTACGCAATTTAGAGTTGTTTGGAGCTTTAAATGATGGAGCTCATACTTTATCGCAGGTAATGGATAAAACTTTATCTCCAATGGGATCGCGTTTATTGAAACGTTGGATTGCTTTGCCTCTTAAAGATACTGCTAGAATTAATAGTCGATTAGATGTGGTAAAGTTTTTTCATTCACGGGAGAACGAAGCTTTTGCAATTGAAGATGAGATCAGGCAAATTGGGGATTTGGAACGAATAATTTCTAAAGTTGCAGTTGCCAGAGTTAGTCCAAGAGAAGTGATTCAACTGAAAAATGCTTTAATTGCCATTGAACCAATTCGGAAATTTTGCTTGAAAAGTGGAAATGATGGATTGCTGAAAATAGGAGATCAATTGAATCCATGTTTGAGTGTAAGAGAGAAAATCGAAAAGGAAATTAAAGCCGATCCACCAAATATGGTGAGTAAAGGCGGAGTGATTGCTGATGGAGTTTCGGAGGATTTAGATGAGTTAAGAAAAATTGCTTTCTCAGGGAAGGATTACCTGGTTCAAATGCAGGTTCGCGAAAGTGAACGAACTGGAATTCCATCACTAAAAATAGGCTTTAACAATGTATTTGGATACTATATTGAAGTAAGAAATACACATAAAGATAAAGTACCTGAAGAGTGGATCAGAAAGCAGACTTTGGTTAGTGCCGAAAGATACATTACGCAGGAACTAAAAGAGTACGAAGAGAAAATTTTGGGTGCCGAAGAGAAAATTTTGGCATTGGAAACTCGTCTGTACGATGAATTGGTGTTGGGAATTGCCGATTACATTTCAACAATACAGTTGAATGCAGCAATGATTGGTCGTTTGGACTGTTTGCTGTCTTTTGCTCGTTTGGCAAGAGAAAACAACTATTCCTGTCCTGAGATAAACGATTCTCAGGTGATCGATATCAAACAAGGTCGTCATCCGGTTATCGAGAAACAATTGCCAATTGGAGAGCAATATATTGCCAATGATGTATTTCTGGATAATGAGAATCAGCAGGTGATTATTATTACGGGTCCTAATATGGCTGGTAAATCTGCTTTGCTGAGACAAACTGCACTAATTGTATTGATGGCGCAAGTCGGAAGTTTTGTGCCTGCTGAGTCGGCAAAAATTGGTTACGTTGATAAAATTTTCACTCGTGTAGGTGCTTCGGATAATATTTCATTGGGCGAATCAACATTTATGGTAGAAATGAACGAGGCTGCGAGTATTTTGAACAATCTATCTTCCCGAAGTTTAATTTTATTGGATGAACTAGGGCGTGGAACCAGTACTTACGATGGAATTTCCATAGCCTGGTCGATTGTAGAGTACATTCATGAGAATGTTAAGTCTAAAGCAAAAACTCTGTTTGCGACACATTATCACGAATTGAATGAGATGGAAAAATCATTCAACAGAGTGAAGAATTACAATGTTTCGGTGAAGGAAGTGAATAACAAAGTGATTTTCCTTAGAAAATTGGTTCCTGGAGGTTCAAATCACAGTTTTGGTATTCATGTGGCAAGAATGGCTGGAATGCCAAAATCGGTTGTGAAACGTGCCGATGAGATCCTTCTTCAACTGGAAGGGAATAAAAATGGAGAATCGCTTGGAAAACCTGTTGGTGAGATTGCACAACAGCGGGAGGGTTATCAAATGAGCTTTTTCCAGTTGGATGATCCGGTATTGGAGCAAATAAGAGGTGAAATTTTAGATTTAGATGTAAATAATCTAACTCCTATTGAAGCACTGAACAAGCTAAATGAGATAAAAAAGATCTCAGGATTATAATCAGAGAAAAAAAATAAAAAAAAGTGAGGTGCCCATTATTAAAGGCTTTCGGCGCGTACTGTCTGAATTTCAATGAGTCAGAAAAGTGAGATCAATGGAAGCTTTTAAGATGATTTAAAAAAAACGAGATAATTATTTTTTTTCTTTTGCAGAATCAAAAAATACGCATATATTTGCATCGCAATTGAGAGAACAACGGTTCACTTTTAAAAAGCAAAATGCGAGAATAGCTCAGTTGGTAGAGCATAACCTTGCCAAG
>Ga0209272_10000717_pt1 | contig 24443 bp, 25 predicted proteins | sample tdDd002_FD_187125 | JGI IMG/M metagenome (GOLD analysis project Ga0209272, IMG submission 187125) | Marine sediment microbial communities from the Atlantic coast under amendment with organic carbon and nitrate - tdDd00.2 (SPAdes)... | ecosystem: Environmental > Aquatic > Marine > Coastal >... | reverse complement strand
ACGGTATCTTGACCGTGCACATACAGGGCAAATGCAACGCCGAAGGCGATCACCGACTGCCAGAAGTACTTCCAGCGTGCAACCAAGCCATCTGTATTCTTGCGGACCACTTTGCGGTAGTCGTCAACAAAACCAACCGCACCATAGCCCAGCATAACGGTCAGTACCGCCCAGACGTAAGGATTAGAGAGATCGGCCCACAGCAAAACAGTGATAGCAATTGCAGCCAGGATCATGATACCGCCCATCGTCGGCGTACCACGCTTGCTGAAGTGCGATTCAGGACCATCATGGCGTACCACCTGGCCAATTTGCAGCAGCTGCAGACGGGCAATCAAACGCGGCCCCATCCACAGAGAAAGCAGCAAAGCCGTCAATACACTGACAATCGCGCGAAACGTCAAGTATTCAAACAGGCGGAAAAAAGGGAACGTGGACTCTAATAAGTCAGCTAACCAGTAAATCATTATGCTTTTTCCTGCAGTGCAACAACAACGTCTTCCATTCGGGAACTACGTGCTCCTTTTGCCAACACTGTAATTTCTGTATGTTGTGAATTAAGTTCTTGATGATCAAGCTGTGCTTTCAGGAACCTGATCAGGTCAGATTTATCATCAAAATGTTGACCGTGATTCATTTCACTGACCACGGCACTGGCCCGGCCATATGTTAGTACCTGCTCCAGATCTTTAGCCATGGCATATTCTGCCACTTCCCGATGCAGTGCTGCACTGTCATTGCCCAACTCAGCCATATCGCCAAGCACAAACCAGCGTTGCCCTGAAAAAGTAGCAAGCAAGTCAATCGCCGCCTTCACAGAAGCCACACTGGCGTTGTAAGAATCATCGATAAGACGCAGGCCATCACGAGGCAAGGTAATATCCACCCGCCCTTTTACATTCTTTACCTGCTCCAGGCCATTTTTCACCTGCTCCAGTGTTGCCCCCATTGCCATGCTTAACGCGGCAGCAGCCAGTGCATTGGCAACATTGTGGGCACCAGCCAGTGTCAACGTGACTGGTATATCACCGTCGGTGGTGCGCATTGTAAAACAAGCTCGGCCTTGACTGTTAATAAATATGTCATTTGCTGAGAAGTCAGCCGTCGATTGCGTCGCAGAAAAAGTGATTAGCCGATGTCCAGAGAGCAACGGCTGCCACATTGCCAATTCATTGGAATCCAGGTTGATGATTGCCGTCGTTTCGGCAACAGCTTCATCTGCCCTCTCTTCAACTGAAGCAAGCCCTTCAAATATTTCACCTTTTGCCTTGGCAACGCCTTCCAACGAGCCAAAACCTTCTAGATGAGCGGCAGCTAAATTGTTAATCAGCGCAATCTGCGGCTTTACCAATGCCGTTGTATAGGAGATTTCCTGCTGGTGATTTGCACCAAGCTCAATCACCGCATATTCGTGGCTCGGCTCCAAACGCAAAAGGGTCAGGGGAACGCCGATATCATTATTGAAGTTGCCAGCGGTTGCCAGCACCCGGCCTTTCTGGCTCAGGATGGCAGCAACCATCTCCTTGACTGTGGTTTTGCCACAGCTACCAGTCAATGCCAGTGTTTTCAGGCCATACTGCTGCTCCATACGGGCCCTGAGCCAAGCTCCGAGCTGTCCCAGAGCCAAGCGGGTATCTTTTACCACCAGCTGCGGAAGATCGACAGGTAAGTGCTTGCTTACCAATAGAGCATCAGCACCGTTATCCTTTGCTGCCTGACAGAAGTCATGGGCATCGAAACGCTCCCCCTTGAGGGCGATAAACAGTGTCTGAGCCGCAATCTTGCGCGTATCTGTCGACACCTCGGCAATAACAGTATCACTGCCAATCAGTTCAGCCGCCAAAACGTCAGCCAAATGCGAAAGCCGAACCTCAATCATGCGTTATTCTCCAGTAATTCCCCGACAGTTTCGCGATCAGAATAGTGAATAGTGCGATCTGCCAAGATCTGATAGTCCTCATGCCCCTTGCCGGCAACCAGAACAATATCATCGGCATCGGCTGAGGTCAGTGCCCACTGACAAGCAGCATAACGGTCATGGTTCACAACAGCCAAGTCTGGCTGCTGTAACCCAGCCAGCATATCCGCAACGATAACAGCAGGGTCTTCACTACGAGGGTTATCGTCAGTTAAAATGATCTTGTCAGCCAACCGCTCGGCAATACCGGCCATCATCGGGCGCTTGCCATTATCACGATCGCCGCCACAGCCAAAAATACACCACAACTTGCCACGACAGTGAACACGCAAAGCCTGCAATGCTTTTTCCAGCGCATCTGGGGTATGAGCATAATCAACAACCATCATAGGTTTGTCAGGCTTTTGAAAAACTTCCATTCGCCCGATAACGGCCTGAAGCCTTGGTGCCGTTTCAATCAGACGCGACAAAACGTGCCCTGTCGCCAGCAATGTCGCCAGGGCCAGCATCAGATTCATCACATTAAACGAGCCAACCAGCGGTGCCGTAAACTTACCGCCCCCCCAAGAAGAGTCAAAAACAACACTTACACCCTGGGTACTGTATTCCACCTGTTCAAGCCACAGTGCTCGGCCTGAATGCAGGCTCAGATTGGATTGCTCACAGGCAACAGCAACGGCATCCGGCAAAGAAGCCAACCACTCACGACCTACCTCGTCATCGGCATTAATGACCGCGGTACCGGATTGGTGATGGGTAAACAAGGTTTTCTTTGCGGCAGCATAAGCCGTCATATCCCCATGGTAGTCAAGGTGATCTCGGCTCAGGTTAGTAAAAATACTGGCTACAAAGTCCAAGGCTTTGACTCGGCCCTGCACCAAACCATGAGAAGATACTTCCATCGCGGCAAAGTCAGCACCGTCATTAACCAAGCCTGCCAATACCTGCTGGATTTCTATCGCGCTACCGGTAGTATTCACCGCAGGTTTTAGCTGCTGCAGCAAGCCATTTCCGGTCGTCCCCATCACACCCGCGCAGTAGTCTAGCTGCTCGGCCCACTGTGCCAGCAGCTGGCTGATGGTGGTCTTGCCGTTGGTACCAGTGATGGCAACCAGCTTCAGTTGCTCGTCAGGCTGTCCATAGAAGCGACGGGCGATAGCTGATAGCAAATGTCCGAGCTCGTAAAGATAAACAATAAAAATGCCATCCTGGCTTACTACAGTCGCGTTTTCAGCGATATCGTCAGCTTCTGCCAAGATAACGGCGGCGCCCGATTCAAGCGCTGCAGGAATAAACCGGCGGCCATCAACCGCATGGCCGTTAACGGCAACAAACATCTCGCCAGCACGTACCTGGCGGCTGTCCAGAGTCATCCCGGTTAGCTCGACATCGGCAAGGTCTGCCGGTAATGTCGCTGCCGCAATCCATGGAGACAATAATGCTCCCACTTTATTGTTCTGATTAATTAGCGGCATGCGCATTGCCTCTGTTATTGACGATATTCAACGATTCACCTGTACCGGCATCTGGCGGAACATTTAAAATCTGAAGTGCACTTTCCATCACTTCCGAAAAAATCGGTGCTGCAATCGCACCACCATAATATTTATCGCCCTGTGGCTCGTTCACTACCACGACCATAGCCAGGCGAGGGTTACTAATTGGGGCAAGGCCGGCGGTCATCGCGATATATTCATCGCTGTATCCGCCCGCCGCTGCCTTTTTGGCCGTTCCTGTTTTCGCCCCGACACGGTAGCCCGGAACAGCAGCTCGTTTGGCACTGCCCCCGTCACCGGTAACCATCTCTAACATATTCAGTAATTTGCGAGTATTTTCCACCGATGCAACCTGGCGTCCCGGAACGACTTCTTCCGTTTTCAAGATCGACAGCGGACGACTCACACCCATGGCGCCAAGAGTGGCATACGCACGTGCCAGCTGAATCGGGGTCACGGATATTCCATAGCCAAATGCCAGTGTTGCCCGTTCAAAATCCGACCAGCGGCGACGATCAGGGAAAAACCCCTGCGCTTCGCCAATCAAGTTGATCCCAGAAGCATCTCCCAGCCCGACACTGCTATACATGCCCAGTACCGCATCGATCGGCATCGCCAAAGACAGCTTGCTCACTCCGATGTTGCTCGACTTTTTGAGGATTTTTGCCAAGTTGGCTTTACCAACCCGGGAAACATCCCTGACTCGGCTGCCACCCACCTGCATTATGCCATTACCGGTATCGATGATCGTGTCTTCGTCCGCCACCCCGTTTTCCATTGCAGCAAGCACCACAAACGGCTTGATTGTCGAGCCCGGTTCCATTGCATCAGTGATCGAGCGGTTACGCATCCGAAAACTCTGTAGCTGGTTGCGATTATTCGGGTTGTAGGACGGCGCGTTGACCATCGCCAGTACCTCGCCGGTACGCACATCAACCATGACAACAGTGGCCGAGGTGGCCTGATAATCCACAACAGCCTGTTTGACGGCTCGGTAGGCAACGGCCTGCAACCGCTGATCTATGCTCAGGCTCAGCGGTTGGCCTGGCTCACGCTGCTTGAGGGATATGTTTTCCACCACCCGGCCATATCGGTCTTTGCGTACCGTCCTGCGGCCCGGTTCACCGGTCAGCCAGCCATCATAGGTACTTTCGACGCCTTCAAGACCATGGCTATCAATACCTGTTACCCCGATCAGGTGGGCACTGACCTCCCCGGCGGGGTAAAAGCGGCGGGATTCATCTTTGAGCCCGACTCCTGGCAATTTGAGTTTGTTAACATAAGATGCCATTGCCGGGCTGACTTGGCGCTGGAGGTAGATAAAACGACGCTTCTTGTTTTTTTCAAGACGGGATAGAAGCTGCTGACGATCAAGCCCAAGGACATCCGCCAACGCAAACCAACGATCAGGAACCTGGATACCGCCATTTTTGTATATTTGAACCGGATCAGCCCAGACGGCCTGAACTGGCACACTGACCGCCAAATGTTCATCATTGCGATCAGAAATAATACCGCGTGCAGAAGGCATGGCTTTCACCCGCAGCGAGCGCATGTCTCCTTCCTGGATCAGCTTGCCCGGCTCCAGTACTTGAATGTAGGCAGCCCGGCCAACCAAAGCAACCAAAGCCAGTACGACGCAACCACATATAACACCAAAGCGCCACGGGATAAAAACCGGTGGCGCTTTCTGGCGACGCTGATTCTTCGATTGTTGGCGCTTAAATATATTCATCAAATCTATTACTGTACGATGACTTCACTTTCTCTAGAAGGGCGTTTCATTTCTAGCTCTTTCTCGGCTAATCGCTCAATCCGGCTGTGTTCTGCCAGTGAGTTTTCCTCAAGGATCTGATTTCGCCATTCAATATCCAACTGATCCCGCTCAATCAGCAACTGCTCTTGCTTGGCAATCAACTGACGAGAATGGTGGGTGATCAAGACCACCCCCAAGGCAGAGACAAGCACCAAAACCAACAGAACAGATGGTACTCGTCCCACCGACACGAGATCCCGTGCGATCAAACGAGCAAGGCTCTCCGTGGGTTCCGGTGCCAAACTCATACTCGTTCAGCCAGACGCAATACTGAACTACGCGAACGCGTATTATCAGTAATTTCAGACTTTGACGGCTTAATAGCCTTACCTACCGTCTTCAAATCTGCCGTTCCCAGCGCCTTGATTTGGTCTTCGGTCAGCGGCAGGCCTGCTGGCACCTCTGGCCCTTTACTCTGCTTACGAATAAAGCGCTTCACCATGCGATCTTCCAGCGAATGGAAGCTGATCACTGATAGGCGACCGCCTGGAGCCAAAACGTCAACCGCACCGTGCAATGCCGTATCAATCTCATCCAGCTCACTGTTGATATAAATACGGATAGCCTGGAAACTGCGGGTCGCCGGATGCTTATGCTTGTCTCTAAATGGCGAGACCTCGGCAATCAAGCCTGCTAGCTGGGTGGTGCGTGTCAACGGCTCTTTCTCAGGGTTCTCACGATGGGCGACGATGCCACGGGCGATACGCTTGGCAAAACGCTCTTCACCAAACTCTTTCAATACCCAGGCAATATCGTCGGCATCTGCCTCCGCCAGCCAATCGGCAGCAGAAACACCGGAAGTCGGATCCATCCGCATGTCCAACGGGCCGTCACGCATAAAGCTGAAGCCTCGCTCGGCATCGTCCAGCTGCGGCGATGACACGCCAAGATCCAGCAGTACGCCATCCACCCGACCAATCAGGTCACGCTCTTCCATATATTTGGCCAAGCCGGAAAAGGGACCGTGGATGATATTGAAACGCGGATCATCTATCTTTTGCGCTTCGGCAATGGCCTGTGGATCGCGGTCAATGCCGTAAAGACGGCCACCTTCACCAAGTTGAGATAAAATCAACCGGCTGTGCCCACCACGACCAAAAGTCCCGTCGATATAAATTCCATCAGGTTTAATTGCCAGGCCATCGACAGACTCTTGGAGTAAAACAGAAACGTGCTCAAATTGTTCAGACATAAAAATAAGTTCAGCCGTAGTGAAAGCTAGCCAAGGATGTCCAGATATAACCGCAACACCTCGGCCTAAAAATGTATATTCAGAAGGAAAATGACCTGCCAAATCATGGTTTAGGCAATAAAGCACATTTATTTATAGTTAAAAACGGCTTTTCCCGCAAAATCCCACCGCAAAGTGTACGTATGAGACAAAAAAGTTGTCAAGCAAGAGGCATGATTTCTGACAAAGAAATAATAATACTATGTGGAGGTTTTACATTGATACTAGGCAGATACGGGCTAATTAATTCAATTTTGTGAAATTGAGCCCTAAAACGATAAAAGGTGATGTCCGCTTCGTTTCCAAAGCATGACACCACCTTCTATACAAAAGAGGGGAGTTGGCTGATGAGCCGGGTTCTGTCCCGCTTGCGCGGTGGTAACCATTCCTCTAGGCCTGCAATCGCTCACAGGCTCAAGCAACCTACCCGTCCCCAACGCGGGCCACGCCATTAGGGACCTATTTGGTCTTGCTCCGGGTGGAGTTTACCGTGCCACGAACTATTACTAGTCGCGCGGTGCGCTCTTACCGCACCCTTTCACCCTTACCTGTACTCGCAAGCGAGCCATCGGCGGTTTACTCTCTGCTGCACTGGTCGTGGGCTCACGCCCCCCAGACGTTATCTGGCACCCTGCCCTATGGAGCCCGGACTTTCCTCCCCCCCGTCAGTCTCCCAAAGGACATCAACGAGGCAGCGATTACCTTAGCCAACTCCGGCGACGGATTGTATAGGAGTCAGGTCACAGTTACCAGTGAAAAATCCAACAACGGCTAAGAGGAGCTAAAAAAAGCTAATGCATCAGGTTCAAGTTTCGAGTTAGCAGTCCCACTCTAACCCTCCACTTCACAAAAGGAGGGAGCTCAAACCTCGATCCTAAACAATTAATCGAGGTTCTCTAACCCCCACTTATACAGCGCATTCTTCTTCACGCCGTGAATTTCAGCCGCCAGTGCAGCCGCCTTTTTCAGTGGCAGCTCCTTGGTCAGCAGGGTAACGGTACGCAGCGCCTCTGCCGGCAACTCATCTTTCTGTGCCCGGTGGCCCGCCACCAGCAACACCATCTCACCACGGGTACGATTGCTGTCTTCACCCAGCCAATCAATCAGCTCCCCTAGTGGCGCACCATGGATAGTTTCAAAGGTTTTGGTCAGTTCGCGGGCCAATACCACCTGGCGATCCGGTCCCAGTACCGCCAGCATATCCGCCAGCGAATCCATAATTCGATGCGGCGACTCGTAGAAAATCATCGTTCGCTCATCGTCTGCCAGATCTTGGAAGCGATCCCGGCGCCCTTTGCTTTTCGGCGGCAAAAAGCCTTCAAAGCTAAAGCGATCAGACGGCAGACCTGCCCCGCTCAGTGCCGTTACCACCGCACAGGGGCCGGGAAGAGGAACAACTTTTACACCCGCCTGACGACAACGATTGACCAAATGGTATCCTGGATCGCTAATCAGGGGTGTACCGGCATCAGACACCAGTGCGATGCTCGTGCCCGCCTGTAGCTTTTCGATCAGATAATCGGCTTTTTGCTGCTCATTGTGATCGTGAAGTGCAAAGGTGCGGGTTGAGATAGAGAAATGTGTCAACAAGCGTGATGTATGGCGTGTATCTTCAGCGGCAATTAAATCCACATTTGCTAATACATCCAATGCACGCTGCGTGATATCCGCTAAATTACCGATTGGTGTAGGTACGATGTACAAAGTTGCGACATCTACCGTGCATGAATTGGTCTCACTCATTTGTCTAAGATCTCATCTGCAATTAATATAGAGAGTAATTTGTCACAGTTGAATGAATTCAATGCTCAATTTTACCCATAAGCGTAAAAGTGTATCACGACTATTAGCGCCTGTAGCCCTCGCCGTGATCTTGGCTGGCTGCTCGACGCCAACTCAACAACAGGCCGTGACCGCCGATATTACCGCTGCCGTTACCGACAGTGCAGCAAATTATCTGATCAAAGCCGAGTCGAATGAAGGCACAGAAAGCATCGACTGGCACATTCTGGCCCTCAAGGCGCTGATAAAAGAAGGAAGCTGGTCTCAAGCCGAACAACAGGCAAATCGGCTGGGACGATTGTCATTGAGCCCGCTACAAATGGCTGAATGGCAACTGGCCCGCGCAACCCTGCGCTATCAGCAAGGCCAGCCCCAGTCAGCCCTGGACACGTTGAATTTCCAGCCGTGGTGGACACTGGCTGATAGCCAATACCTACGTTTCCATATGCTTCGAGCTGAGCTGCTTGGCCAAACCAACCAATCATTCAAGGCTGCTCGTGAGCGAACGGCTCTGGACCAGTACCTGAAAACAGAGCAGAAAGCGGCAAACTGGCAAAACCTGTGGCGAGATCTTTCTCACTACAATAACAACCAGCTACAAGCGACAAAGCTCAACGAAGACGAAACAGTCCTACGCGGCTGGATCCAGTTGAATATTCTGAAAAATACCTATTCGCAGCGACCAGCAAAGCTCAAGGCGACGGTTGAGGAATGGCTAGCCAAAAACCAGTATCACCCGGCCAACCAGTTCCTGCCGGCAGAACTGCAGGCGATCATGTCGCTTGAAATCACCCAGCTAAACAATGTGGCACTCCTGCTTCCGCTGACCGGACGCTATGAGAACTCCGGAAAAGCAGTCAGAGACGGCTTTATAAACGCCATGCTCGACGATACCGGCCGCGAGGCCGATACAGAGCTCGCGATTTACGATACCGAAGCAGAGCCTGTCAGCGCTATCCTCAGCAAACTGAAGCAAGATGGAATCGAGCTGGTTATTGGTCCGCTGCGCAAAGAAAAAATCACCGACTTCCAACGCGGCAACAGCACCGACATCACGATGCTTGCTTTAAATGAGCCAGAGCAGCTAAACATGACCCAGTCGAATGCCTGCTATTTCTCGCTCTCGCCAGAACAGGAAGCCGAGCAAGCCGCCCAGCACCTGTTTGCAAAAGGCCATGAGTATCCGATGATACTCGCTCCGGGTAACAGTTTTGGTGAACGTGTAAGCAATGCCTTTATCGAGCAATGGCAGCAACTGACCGGCAAATCACCGGCAATCAGCTCTTTCAGCTCGCGCAAACAAATCCAGCAGCAAATCGCGACAGTGTTCGGCCTGACTGAAAGCCAGGCACGAGTTAACCAAATGCAACAAGTACTGGGCTTAGAGCTTGAGTCGCAGCCACGCAGCCGCCGAGACACCGATGCGGTCTACCTAGTCGCCAACAAAAATGAACTGACCCTGCTCAAACCGTTTATAGAAGTAGCGATCAACCCTGACATAGAGCCACCCAAGCTGTACGCCAGTTCACGCAGTTACCCTGATAGCAAAGAAGACACAAGCGAGCTGAAAGGGATTGAATTTAGCGATATACCGCTGCTGGTCGATGCAAACCAGAACTTTATGGCTCGCTATAACGAGCTGTGGCCAAATGCCAAGAATACCGATGTCCGCTTGCACGCCTTCGGGATGGATGCCTATAAGATGATCGCCGAGCTACCGCAGATGCGTGTCGTCGATAATTACACGACACCAGGAAAAACCGGCCAACTGAGTATTAATGACCAATGTGTGATCCAGCGTCAGATCAGCTGGGCTATTTTCTCGGGAAATGGCATTGAGCCCGTTCAATAAGCGTAAGCAAGGACAGGTTTATGAAGCCATGGCGGAGCAGTTTTTGCTTCGCCACGGGCTCAAGCCCGTTTGCCGAAATTTCCAGTGTCGAAGCGGTGAAATTGATATCATTATGCGCGACAAGACCTGCTGGGTCTTTGTCGAGGTTAAATTCCGCAAAAATGCACATTACGGTTCAGCCGCAGAAGCGGTAAACTGGCGTAAACAGCAAAAGCTAAAACGGGCAGCATTGTTTTGGCTACAGAAAAACGGCTTTTCAGCCGAACACACTGAATTTAGGTTTGATGTCGTGGCAATCCAAGGCCCCGATCACCAGATTGAGTGGTTTACCAACACCCTAGTTGAAGGTTAATCCATGCTAGAGAGCATTAGAGAAAGTTTTACAGAAAGTATTCAGACCCAGATTGCGGCGGCAGAAGCACTACCAGATGCGATTTCGCAAGCAGCACAAGTGATGGTTCAGAGCCTACTTAACGGCAACAAGATTTTAAGCTGTGGCAATGGTGGCTCGGCGGCAAACTCCCAGCATTTTGCCTCCTGTCTGATTAACCGTTTTGAAACTGAGCGCCCAAGCCTACCGGCACTAGCACTGACAGCGGATACCACGACCTTGACGGCTGTCGCCAATGATTATCATCATGATGAAGTATTTTCCAAGCAAGTTCGTGCACTAGGCCAGGCTGGCGACATCCTGCTTGTCCTGTCGACTAGCGGTAACAGTAAAAATATCATAAAAGCCATGGAAGCCGCGCTAACCCGCGACATGACTATCATTGCCCTAACCGGCAAGGACGGCGGTGAAATGGCGGGGCTGCTCGGTATTCAGGATGTAGAAATCCGTATTCCGTCACAGCGCACTGCTCGTATTCAGGAAGGACACCTGCTGACGGTCCATTGCTTGTGTGATCTTATCGACAAGGTCTTGTTCCCGCATCACGAAGGATAATCAATGAAAATGTACCGAGCCCTGCTAATTACTGTTTTATTTGCTATTCAGGGCTGTTCCGGTCTCACAACGGCCGATCCCCGCTCAACCAAGCAGCAGTGGTTCGATCAGCAGATCGAAATGGAAATCGGCGGATTGGCCAATAAGCCACCGTTCCGGCAGCAAGCCCGGATCAATGCAATTGCGATAGACGGCAAGGTACTGCTCGTTGGTCAGTCTGTTGATCAACCAACCAAGCAGCAACTGACCGAACAAGTTCAGTCTTTGGAGAATGTCGATACTGTTTATAATCAGGTACAGATCCGTCCGCTCCCTCAACTGGCCGAGGTCAGCAAAGATAGTTGGCTCACCACCAAGGTCAAATCACAGATGATTGGCAGCAAGAAGCTGAAAGACGTATCGATTAAAGTGATCACCGAAGGACAGGAAGTCTACCTGCTCGGCTATGTGAACCGCGAGCAAGGCAATATAGCCGCAGAGATCGCCCGCAACGTATCTGGCGTGAAAAAGGTCGTCAAGGTGTTTGAATATCCGAATTAAGCATGTTGCAGATTATACTTAGCGATTAAAGAAAAACGCAGCCAGAAGGCTGCGTTTTTTATTTCACGACGCGAAGACTCGGTCGGCCACGAGGACGAGGCGGCTCATCATCTGGGCTGCTGTCATCGCTGGTTTCGGTCACTTCAGCAAGAGGAGATTGTGTCTCTTCTGCATCCTCGATGATCTCATCATAATGATAATCACCGTCCGCAAGACCACTCTCAGCCATGTCTGAAGCATAAGCCGGCTCCGGCTCAAACATGGTACCTGCACCGTTTTCACGGGCGTAGATAGCCAATGCTGCATACATAGGAACGATCACAGAGTGAGGACGGCCACTAAAACGCGCATTGAAGCTAATTGCTTCATTACCCAGTTCCAGATTACCGACTGCACGCGGAGCAATATTCAGTACAATTTGACCGTCACTGACAAATTCCGTCGGCACCTTCACTCCTTGCAATGTGGCATCCACAACCAAGTGAGGTGTCAGGTCATTGTCGACCAACCAGTCGTAAAACGCGCGCAGCAAATAAGGGCGACGCGGCGTCATTTTATCCATATCCATTATTGGCCAGTCAAGCGCATTTCACGCTCGGCTTCAGTCAGTGAGGCAAGGAATGAATCACGCTCGAAAACGCGAGTCATATATGCTTTCACTTCTTTGGCACCAGCACCAACCAATTCAATACCCATTTCAGGTAAACGCCACAGTAGCGGTGCCAGGTAACAATCAACCAAGCTGAACTCGTCGCTCATAAAGTACGGGAATTCAGCAAATACAGGTGCCAGAGCAAGCAGTTCATCACGTAATTGCTTACGTGCTTTATCTGCCTCATCAGCACTACCTTTGTTTACCTTCTCAGCCAATGTGTACCAGTTACGCTCAACACGGTACATCATCAGGCGGCTGTTACCACGAGCAACAGGATAAACTGGCATCAGAGGTGGGTGAGGGAAACGCTCATCCAAGTACTCCATAATGATGCCGGCCTGGTAAAGAGCAAGCTCACGGTCAACCAGGGTTGGAACAGAGTTGTACGGGTTTAGGTCCAGTAGATCTTCAGGCAGGTTGTTTGGTTCAACCAGCTCAATTTCAACACTAACACCCTTTTCTGCTAGTACGATACGCACCTGATGGCTGTAGATGTCCGACGCATCAGAATACAGAGTCATCACAGAGCGTTTATTGGCAGCAACAGCCATTAACCCCTCCAGTATACTTATATACACAAAAAGCAACGGGGGCTCGAGCCCCCATTGCGAGATTCTTAACCCACTAGGTTACCTGATCAATGGACATCACGCCAATATTCTTTCTTCAACAGTAATGTTAGCACAAAGAATATGACCAGAAAGCCCATTACCCATAACCCCAGACTCTGACGTTCTAGTTTTACCGGCTCAGCCGAATACTCTAGGAAGTTAACCAGATCACGAACCGCCTCATCATACTCTTCGGCGTTCAGCTCACCAGTCCCATCAGACTCGATACCAACAAATTCCTGTACTTCCTCACCGTCAACCAGGCGAGTTTCATACCTTTTTGTTGGTACACCCTGCAGCTCTTCCAGGACATGCGGCATACCTACACTAGGAAAAACCACATTGTTGACGCCAAACGGGCGGCTTGGGTCTGCATAGAAAGAACGCAGGTAGGTGTATAACCAGTCTGTACCACGAACACGGGCAACCAGAGTCAGATCCGGTGCCGGAGCACCAAACGATGTCGCTGCGTATTCCTCAGGAATTGCATTGGTCATCAGATCACCGATCTTAGCTTCGCTATCAAAGATCATGCTCTCTTTCATCAGATCCAGCGGGATACCGATATCCGTCGCCACACGCTCATAGCGCTGATACTGCGTGGCGTGACAGCCAAAGCAGTAGTTCATGAATGTCTTGGCACCACGCTGTAGCGAGGCTTTGTCCGACAAGTCATTGTTCGCAGCATCTAAATGTACGTTACCACCAGCCGCCATAGCCATCGAAGGCAACAGAGCTAGTAGCATTACAATCAACTTCTTCATTTGAATGTCACCCTCTCTGGTAGCGGCTTGGTTGCTTCGTTTTTACTGTAGAAATACAGCAGGACGAAGAACATAAAGTAACCCAGACTGAAAATCTGCGCCATCAAGGTATACGTTGCTGTCGCAGGCAGCGCCCCCAGTACACCCAGGGCAATAAAGCTCACAGTAAACTGAGCGATATTGATCAGATGGAACTTGCTGCGGTAGCGGTAAGAGCGCACCTTACAGCGATCCAGCCACGGCAACAGGAACAGCACCACAATCGATGCACCCATCGCAATAACGCCCATTAGCTTGTCTGGTACCGCACGCAGAATCGCGTAGAACGGAGTAAAGTACCAAACTGGTGCAATATGCTCTGGTGTCTTCAGCGGGTTAGCGGCTTCAAAGTTAGGTGGCTCAAGGAAATAACCGCCCATCTCTGGATTAAAGAACAACACATAACAAAAGAAGAACAGGAAGACGGCCACACCGACCATATCTTTCACCGTACCATATGGATGGAACGGAATAGAATCGATAACATCGTACTTGCCGCTGTACTGCTTATGGAACGGGAACTGAGTCTTGTACCCTTCACCTTTGCTGCCTTTCGGCAGTTTGGTCTCGATACCGTCCGGGTTGTTTGACCCCACTTCATGCAGTGCCAATATGTGCAGCACAATCAGAAGCAACAGCACGATAGGCAACGCAATAACGTGCAGAGCGAAGAAACGGTTCAGGGTCGCGCCCGAGATAACATAGTCACCACGGATCCATAATGTCAGATCATCGCCAATAAAAGGGATAGCACCAAACAGTGAAATAATTACCTGAGCCCCCCAGTATGACATCTGGCCCCATGGCAACAGGTAGCCCATAAAGGCTTCTGCCATCAGCACCAGGAAGATCAGCATACCGAACAGCCACAGCAGTTCACGAGGCTTCTGATAAGAACCGTAAATCAAACCACGGAACATATGCAGGTAAATTACAACGAAGAACGCCGAAGCGCCTGTCGAGTGCATATAACGCAGCAGCCAGCCATATTCAACATCACGCATGATGTACTCAACGGAGGCAAACGCTCCCTCACCGGAGGGAACATAGTTCATCGTCAGCCAGACACCGGTTAATAACTGATTGACCAGCACCAGCATGGCGAGCGATCCAAACAGATACCAGAAGTTAAAGTTCTTCGGCATCGGGTATTCGGACAAATGCTTTTTGTAAGCATCCATCATAGGTAAACGTTTTTCGATCCAACCGAGTAGCGCTTCCATTAGGCTGTCTCCTCATCTACACCGACCAGAATGGTATTGTCATCCAGGAATGTATGAGGCGGTACCACCAAGTTGAGCGGTGCTGGTACCCCCGCAAATACCCTGCCGGCCATATCGAACTTAGAACCGTGACACGGGCAGAAGAAGCCTGCACTGACGCCACTCACCTGCTCGTTAAAGCTATCTGGCAAATAGGTAGGGGAACAACCGAGGTGAGTACAGATCCCTACGGCTAGAAAGATCTCAGGTTTAACTGAACGAAATTTATTCTGGGCATATTCAGGCTGCTGTGGCTCATCTGACGACGGATCGCGAAGATCACCATCATGGCCACCCAACTCTTCTAAAATTGCATCACTACGACGCACGACCCAAACAGGCTTACCGCGCCACTCGACGCGTACCATTTGGCCATCTTCCAACTTACTGATATCAACTTCTACTGGTGCACCGGCGGCTTTTGCTTTCGCGCTCGGGTTCCAAGATTTGATAAAAGGCACAGCTACAGCGACTGCACCTAAGCCTCCAACAACCGAAGTTGTCGCAGTCAGGAAGCGGCGGCGGCCGTTACTTACTGGCGCATTGCTCATCCAACATTCTCCCATGTGCTCCCGCTCTGGATTATTATTATGTCCTTCGGCGTCCCTGGAGCTTACGGCTAACTTTCAACGGAAAGAAACAACAGATTGTTTGTAACATTATAAAACTGTTGCTTATCGCGCCAAATGATAAAGAAAACCCCACTTTTTGACAAGATAAAGCTACCTTTTCGCAACAAATGTGAGAGGTATGTTCTTTTTGTTTCAATTTTACATCAAGCCGCGGAATACAGGGATTCTAGAGGGAGAAAGGGTGTTTTTTTGACAAAAAAAAAGCCCAACCCGAAGGTTGAGCTTTTCGTACACAGTATCCAGAATAAATATTCTGAAGCGTAATATTAACGCTTAGAGAACTGTGGACGACGACGTGCTTTACGTAGACCAACTTTCTTACGCTCAACTTTACGTGCATCACGAGTAACATAACCCGCAGCGCGTAGAGATGGACGTAGAGTCTCATCATACTCCATAAGAGCACGAGTGATACCGTGACGGATAGCACCTGATTGACCAGTGATACCACCACCCTTAACAGTGATGTATAGGTCAAGTTTCTCAGTCATTTCAACTAGCTCAAGTGGCTGACGAACAACCATGCGAGCAGTTTCACGACCAAAGTATTCTTCAAGGCTACGCTTGTTGATTACGATGTTGCCAGTACCCGGTTTAATGAAAACACGAGCAGCTGAGCTTTTGCGGCGACCAGTGCCGTAGTATTGATTCTCTGCCATTGTCATCTTCCCCAATTAGATGTCTAGTACTTTAGGCTGCTGTGCAGCATGGTTGTGCTCTGTACCTGCGTAAACTTTAAGCTTACGGTACATAGCACGGCCTAGAGGACCTTTAGGAAGCATGCCTTTAACAGCAGTTTCGATAACCATTTCTGGCTTCTTATCGATAAGCTTCTCGAAGCTGATTGACTTCAGACCACCAATAAAGCCAGTGTGGCGATGGTACATCTTGTCAGTCTTCTTAGCGCCAGTTACAGCAACTTTTTCTGCGTTGATAACTACGATGTAGTCACCAGTGTCAACGTGCGGAGTGTACTCCGGCTTATGCTTACCACGTAGACGAGATGCGATTTCAGTTGCTAGACGACCAAGAGTTTTACCTTCAGCGTCAACAACATACCAGTCACGTTTTACAGTTTCTGGTTTAGCAACGAAAGTTTTCATGCTAATTCTTACCCAAAATTAAATAGTTTCACTTCACAGGAGCGCAAAAACGCTCCCTCTGTTCAGAGCCCAGTCATCACCCCTTCGAGCGGTTGGTGCTCCCGGCTTTCGCCGACACAGGTACGGTGGGTCGCAAGATTATAGGGAAGGGTGGGGGAAAAATCACCTTTTTTTCAAAAAAAAGTGTGTTTTTTTCTCCCAAGGCCGTTGTTGAGGAAAAACCTTCGTTTTTTTACCGCAAAGTCACATTTGCCCCGGCACTATGCAAGGTGAGGTTTTGCCAGATAATCGTGGCTTTGCATTTCAATCAAACGTGAACAGCAGCGCTTGAATTCAAACTCGAGGCGGCCATTTTGGTAAAGCTGCGTCATATCCACCTGCGCCGACATAATGAGCTTTACATTGCGCTCGTAGAATTCATCGACCATGGCAATAAAACGTCGCGCGGCATCGTCTTCTTTCTCGCCCATCTGGATCACCTCCGAGACCAGCACGGTGTGATAAATACGGGCTATTTCCATATAGTCAGTCTGGCTTCTGGCCGTTTGGCATAATGTCTTAAACGTAAAATGCACTACCCCATCGGCCTCGTGGCGAGTCGGCAACATTCGGTTGTTTATGTCGATAGCTTTGCCTTGGCTTCTTGGCTCGACACTCAATTGAGCGAAATATTGCTCAATGTTATTTTCCGCTAGGGCATCAAGTGGGTAATGATAAATTTCGGCCTGTTCAAGCGTTCTCAGGCGATAGTCGATGCCAGAATCAACATTGACGATATCGCAGTGCTGCTGAATCAGCGCTATAGCCGGTAGGAAACGGGATCGCTGCAGACCATTGCGATACAACTCGTCAGGCGGGATATTCGATGTCGCCACCAGCGTGATCCCCCGGCGGAACAACGCCTCGAATAGCGTCCCGAGGATCATCGCATCAGTAATATCAGAGACAAAGAATTCATCAAAACAGATGATATCAGTTTCGGCCTTGAATCGGTCCGCGACCAGCTCCAGCGGATCTGACTGTGCAGACAGTTGCTGCATCTCCTGATGCACACGATGCATAAACCGATGGAAATGCACACGCATTTTACGCTCGGTCGGCAAGCACTCAAAAAACGTATCAACCAGATAGGTCTTTCCTCTTCCGACCCCACCCCAAAAATAGACGCCTTTTACCGGCGTGGTACTGGTCTCTTGTTGCCGTTTGAACAACCGCTGCAACAGTGAAGCTTTGGCTTCCGGTTTGGGTGCCAGCATTCGATGATAGAGAGCTTCAAGGTAAGAGACCGCCATGGCCTGCGCCGGGTCGGCAATGAAGTCGGCCTGCTGGAGGTCGTACTGATATTGTTGTTGTGGAGTCATCCTTTACCGTTACCAAATTAGTCCCATCTTTGGCGTCAGATAGTACCATGGCAACGTTTGTGCATGTATAGTAACTATACGAACTAATTAGTTGGCGCCCATTCAGCACCAATTAAACTATCTGGTATACAAAGGAAAGACCCGTCGGCACGAGCATGCCCTAACTCGTTGGTATGCCGCCACAATGTCTTTAGACCGACATAAACAACTTGGTATTCATAAAGTCACAAGGAGTTTTTCATGGCTTGGATATATGCGCTACTCATTTTTGCCGCAGGTGCAATTGTAGGTGCTTTTGCAGCCCGTTTAGGCAATAAAAGCCTCAAACAACAAAAAGAACTAAAGAAAGACTTGGATAAGTCAAAATACGAACTGGAGCAATACCGTCAGGAATTAGTGGATCATTTTGCCTGCAGTTCAGAGCTGTTAGATAACATAGCGAAAGATTACAGTAAGCTATACGAACACATGGCAAAAACATCAACCGAGTTGATGCCTAATCTTCCGGATCAGGACAACCCGTTTGCCCGTCGTATCAGTACACTGGAGCCCGTTGCGGAAACGGGGAATGTACAAAATCAACCCCGTGATTACGCCAACGGTGCAACCGGGCTACTGAAAGACGAACCTGAAAAAGTGGAAGAGCCCAAAGCGAGCTAATTCCTTTTTTTCTGGAACTAAACCCCGGTTTTCAAGTCAGAGCTAATACCGCTTTCCTTCGTTGGTGATTGATTCTTAGATGTTTATAGTCACTATGGAATGGTACTACTACTTGTAAACCGGAGTTTAGTAATAATGAAAAAACCTTTGCTTGTATTCAGTGCGCTGGCACTCTGCATCAGTTCTGTTATTACCCCAATCACGGCAACTGCTGCATTACCTCTTTCAACCAATAGCCAACAGCTTCCTAGCCTCGCCCCGATGCTGGAGCAAGTCACCCCGGCAGTCGTCAGTATTGCAGTCGAAGGCAAGCAGGTTTCAAGGCAACGCCTTCCTGAAAACTTCCGCTTTTTCTTTGGCCCCGAATTTCCCGAAGAGCAGCTTCGTGAACGACCGTTCCGAGGGCTGGGTTCCGGAGTCATCATCGATGCGGACAAAGGCTATATTGTTACCAACCATCATGTCATCAACGGCGCCGATAAGATTATGGTCCAGCTGCATGACGGCAAAGAGCTATCTGCCGAGTTAATTGGCAGCGATGAAATGTCAGATATTGCGCTGCTTAAAATTGAAAAGACCAAAAACCTGACCGCCATAAAACTTGCGGACTCCGACAGCCTGCGTGTGGGTGATTTCGCCGTTGCAATCGGTAACCCGTTCGGCTTGGGCCAGACAGTTACCTCGGGCATTATTTCGGCCCTTGGCCGCAGTGGACTCAATATCGAAAATTTCGAGAACTTTATTCAGACCGATGCGGCTATCAACAGCGGCAACTCAGGCGGAGCATTAGTTAGCCTTAACGGTGAACTTATCGGAATCAACACCGCAATTCTGGGCCCTAACGGCGGCAATGTCGGCATCGGCTTTGCCATCCCGGTCAATATGGTGAGAAACCTAACCGAGCAAATCATTGAGTTCGGCGGAGTCAAGCGAGGTGTCCTGGGTGTTCAGGGCGGAGAGCTAACCTCTGAACTGGCAGAGGCCTTTGGTTATGAAACCAATCATGGCGCTTTCATCAACCAAGTAATGCCAGACTCTGCAGCAGAAAAGGCCGGACTCAAAGCCGGGGACATTATTGTGTCGGTCAACGGCAAACAAATCCGTACCTTCGGTGAACTCCGGGCGAAAATAGCCACCCTCGGTGCCGGCAAACAAACATCCTTGGGCATCGTCCGTGATGGCAAGGAACAAACAGTTTCAGTGGTGCTGCAAGAGGCAAGCCAGAACAAAGTCAAAGCAGAAAACCTTCACCCAGGTCTTGCCGGTGCTGAATTTGCCAATACAACGGCCGACGACGGTGTCAAAGGGGTAAAAGTCACCAATATTGATGAAAAATCTCTGGCAGCGCGTTATGGCCTACAAAAAGACGATATTATCCTTGGGCTTAACCGCCAGCCAATCCGTAACCTCGGTGAACTGCGCAAGGCGCTTGAGCAAGAGCCCAATGTATTGGCGCTGGAAGTGAAACGTAGCGACAATATCCTCTACTTGATCATTCGCTAATCCTATTTCCGGGCCAGCGATGGCCCGCCTCCCCTGTTTACCCCCGCAATTGCCTAAGTACCTAGTAGCGTTTGGTATCTAGTCATTGTAATGATATCCTCGTCCAAATAATTCATAGAATGCACTCTTCGTGCACTGCCGCTATTTCGTTTCAGGGGAGCAAGCATGCTGGCTTTTATTCGTCGGTCCATTTTACTTGGCATCGTCACAGCTGTTGTCTTACTCGTTGTTTTTCCTGAACTTCGCACCAAGATGATCCAACCCAAAGTGTCATTGACCACCGTCCAGGCGGATCAACCCCAGTTATCCTATAACTTTGCCGTTCGCCGTGCCTCTCCAGCCGTCGTCAATATCTATAACCGTCGCTACAACGCCGAGGACCGGCTCAAACTGAGCACCCAAGGCCTCGGTTCAGGCGTGATCATGAGTGATAAAGGCTACATCGTCACCAACTACCATGTTGTTGCGAAAGCCGATCAGGTGATAGCAGCATTACAGGACGGACGCATATTTACCGCCCAACTGATTGGTAAAGATCAGCGTACTGATATTGCCGTACTGAAGATCCAGGCCGAAAACCTACCGGTTATTCCGCTTAGCTCTGATTACAAACCTGCCGTCGGTGATGTCGTGCTGGCAATCGGCAACCCATACAACCTCGGACAAACCACAACCTACGGGATCATTTCCGCCACGGGCCGATCCGGTATGAGCTTCTATGGCCGTCAGGATTTTCTCCAAACCGATGCCGCCATCAACGAAGGTAATTCCGGCGGGGCACTGGTCAATACCCGCGGCGAGCTCGTCGGGATCAACACCGCCTCTTACCAACAGACAACAGATATCGAGACCTATGGCATATCCTTTGCCATTCCCTATGAGCTAACCCATAAAATCATGAACAAGCTGATCGCCGATGGCCGGGTGATCCGCGGTTACATTGGGATTGAGGCTCGGGATATCAATCCGGTAATGGCGCGCCTGTATGATGCAGAACAAGTCAGCGGGATCATCGTAATGGGGATGGATCCAAACGGCCCGGCAGCCAAGGCCAGGTTTAAGGTACAGGATATCTTGATCGAGATAGACGGCAAGAAAGTGACTGACCGTCGTAATGTGCTGGATATCGTTACCGAGCTTCGACCTGGCAATTCCGTTGAGATGAAAGTATTGCGTAACGGTCAGGTAACAACGCTATCAGTACTGATAGCCGACGAACCCAATGGGTATTAAGAAAGTGGCAAGAAACTAGAAAAACATACAAAAAAGCCTCGCATTGCGAGGCTTTTTAATTTCCGGCGCTAGCAACATTTACTCGCTGAAACGCTCAATTTTCATACCCAGCGCACTGAACTTATCTTCGATGTGCTCGTAACCGCGATCGATATGATAGATACGGTCAACAATCGTTTCGCCTTCGGCAATACTGCCGGCGATCACCAAACTGGCAGAGGCGCGAAGGTCCGTTGCCATTACCTGCGCACCGCTTAGGCCATCTGTGTCACCACAAATGACGGTATTACCTTCGATTTCTGCATGAGCTCCCATACGGATCAGCTCAGGAATATGCATAAAGCGATTTTCAAAAATCGTCTCGGTAATAATCCCTGTGCCTTTGGCTATCAGGTTCAACAACGAGAACTGAGCCTGCATATCCGTTGGGAAACCAGGGTGTGGCGCCGTACGAATATTCACCGCCTTTAGCTCACGATCGGTCATATCCAGACTGATCCAGTCATCGCCGGTTTCGATAGCGGCACCAGCCTCTTCTAACTTGGCAAGCGCAGCCTCGAGCAGCGAAGGTCTGGTGTTACGGCACATAATCTTGCCACCAGACACAGCCGAAGCAACCAGGAACGTGCCGGTTTCAATCCGGTCGGCAACGACTTCGTGATAACCGCCACCAAGACGTTCGACACCTTCAATCGTGATGGTATCGGTTCCGGCACCCGTGATCTTGGCACCAAGCGTATTCAAGAAGTCCGCGGTATCAACAATTTCCGGCTCGCGAGCGGCATTTTCAATGACGGTAGTCCCGTCCGCCAACGTCGCGGCAGACATAATGGTCACTGTCGCACCGACACTGACCTTGTCCATCACGATATGCGCACCTTTCAGGCGGCCATCAACGGTCGCTTTGACATAACCTTCTTCGAGCACAATCTGGGCACCCAGTTGCTCTAGGCCATGAATGTGCAGATCAACCGGACGCGCACCAATCGCACAACCGCCCGGTAAAGAGACCTGTCCCTTACCAAAACGTGCCACCAGTGGTCCAAGCGCCCAAATTGAAGCGCGCATGGTTTTGACCAGCTCGTACGGAGCGCAAAGTTCATTAACCCCACTGGCGTCAACATGTACCGAACCGTTACGGGTTACCTTCGCACCCAGACGGCTTAGCAACTCCATCGTGGTATCGATATCACGGAGCTTGGGCACATTGGCAACTTCGACAGGCTCTTCTGCCAGCAAGGAGGCAAATAAAATCGGTAATGCTGCATTTTTAGCACCAGAAATGGAGACTTCGCCACTTAATGGGCCACCGCCCTGGATTCGAAACTTTTGCATCATTAACCTCTTAGGACAGCGACATAAGCTTTTTATCACGCGCCCACTCTTCTGGCGTGAATGTTTTAATGCTTAAGGCATGAATGTCGTTCGCCGCAATCTGCCCCATCAACGGGCCGTAGATCGTCTGTTGTTTCTTAACTCGATTCATGCCTTCAAAAATGGCACCTACAGCAATCACTTCATAGTGGCTGCCCTCGCCTTTAACGATGATTTCATCAAGTTCTAAGGCATTTTCCAGAATATGTTTAATTTCGGAGATTTCCACAAGCTATCCTCTCTGCTGCTTAGTCAATACAAGCAGCTAACATTGATTCTACATGGCTCAGGCGTAGCAAGGTAACCAGCTGTTCCGGCACATTCAGCAACGTCAGTTCACTGCCATTACTGCTGAGCTGTTGATATATATGAAGCAACATCACCATACCCGCCGAGTCTACCCGAGATAAAGCAGAAAGATCGAGCTTTACCCTGGCATCCTGTGGCATCCATTCATGTCTTTGCTGCCAAAAAGCTGGAACTGTGTCACGTTCGACTGCCCCTGACAAGCAATAATAACCATTTTCCTGGGCTCGCCACTCAATCTTAGGCTTACTCATTGTTTTTGTCCTCACGGCGTATTGGTTTCGCCGCAAGCTCTCTTAAACTCATTGTTACTGCATCAACACCTTCGGTACGGATTTGACCGCTCCACTCGCTCTGCTTGGTCGAGATCATACTCACCCCTTCAGCCACCATATCGTAGCCCTGCCACTCACTGGTTTTTTTGTTCTTGCGCAGCTTAAAGTCGAGGCGGATAGGCGGGCGCTTGGTATCAAGAATATCGACCCGAACCGATACGATCGTACGGCCAGCAGGCACCGACCTCGGTGACTCTATCTTGATATCCTGATCAGTATACTGGGTCAGCACCTGGGCATAAGATGCCACTAGGTACTCACTAAACGCACTCACAAAATTGTTACGCTGCTCTTTGGTTGTTTTCTTCAGCTGGGGCCCCAGCACCTTATAAGCGGCATAACGGGTATTGATATACGGCAGCAGCTCCTGTCTCACGATAGTGCGCAGCAACTCCGGGTTACGTTGGATCTGATCCTTTTCTGTTTTCAGGCGATCGAAGGTGGTCTGAGAGACGACCTGTATCATCAGGTAAGGATCGGTTTTATCTACGGTGCCGGCCTGGGCAACCAAAGGGAGCGACAGTAATATCACCAATATATATCGAAAGAGTTTCATCATATCCTCTACTTATTACTATCACCGCCAATGCTATACAGCACCTGGCCAATCATGTCTTCCAGAACCAATGCCGACTTGGTGTCTTCAATTAAGTCACCGTCAGCCAGCATTTCTATATCTTCATCAATAAAACCAGGTTCAATACCCAGATACTGCTCGCCCAGCAGCCCTGATGTAAGAATGGCTGCCGAACTGGTTTCAGGAAAGTAGCCATACTTTTTCTCGATAGCCAATGTAACCACCGGGATATAGTGTTCCGTATCAAGTGTAATATCGGTAATTTTACCGACAGTCACGCCACCGACTTTAATCGGCGAGCGAACTTTTAATCCGCCGATATTGTCGAAATGAGCTTTCAGAGTATAAGACTCATTCCCGCCAATACTCTGCACATCCGCGACCTTAAACACCAATACCAACAAAGCAGCAAATCCAGCAAGCACAAACCCACCGACCCATAGTTCT
>Ga0209272_10000716_pt1 | contig 24528 bp, 21 predicted proteins | sample tdDd002_FD_187125 | JGI IMG/M metagenome (GOLD analysis project Ga0209272, IMG submission 187125) | Marine sediment microbial communities from the Atlantic coast under amendment with organic carbon and nitrate - tdDd00.2 (SPAdes)... | ecosystem: Environmental > Aquatic > Marine > Coastal >... | reverse complement strand
CTTAAGGCGCATTAGTGGCGAGGCATCTGCCGGTGCCGCAACAACGACAGCTCGCTGGCGTCCTTCAGCCCCGAGGATCTCGTCAATAAATTCTTTCACTTCCCGGCCCCGTTCACCGATAAGGCCGACAACGACAACCTGAGCGGTGGTTCCCCTCGTCATCATCCCCAGAGTCACCGATTTACCGACACCGGAGCCGGCGAAAAGGCCGATACGCTGGCCTTTCCCCACGGTCAACAAACCGTTAATCGCCTTCAAGCCGACATCCAGCGGTTCTTTGATTGGCTTGCGAGCCAGTGGGTTAATCGGTTCGGCGTTGAAGGATGCACGGTTTGCCGTGTAAATATCGCCAAGACCGTCTAGCGGGTTGCCCACACCGTCAATAACCCTGCCAAGTAGCTCTGGTCCTACCGGCAATCCGCTATTTTGCAATACAGGGGTAACCTTGGCACCAGGCATAATACCGGTGAGCTGCTCACTGGGCATCAGGAAAAGGGTGTCACCGGAGAAGCCAACCACCTCGGCTTCCATATCGCCGTTGAGGGTTTCTACTCGGCACAAGCTGCCAAGCGGTGCCCGGCAGCCAATGGCTTCGAGCGTCAGGCCGACGACTCGAACAAGTCGACCCGACGCTACCGGACGACAGGCCGTGCTATTCGTTTGATAGCGGGAAAGGCGTTCAGCCAACGGTGCGGTCATTACTGGCCTCCGTTGTTCTGCTGGCTATTTGCCCCGTTGAATTGTTTCAATAAGTCACGAATACGATCTTCAATATAATAATCAACACTGGAATCACCAGAATGCACCTGCAGATCGCCTCGATTCAGAGCCGGCTCTGCTTGTAGTTTCCAGTCGCGCTCAGCCAAATTATCTTCGCCATAGGCTTGTTTGACCAAAGCCAGATCATCAGGATGCAAGCTAAGCTGGGTCTGCCGTCCGGCAATAGGTAGCGCACCGATAACTTCACGAATCGTATTTAAAATAACCTGCGAGTTAGTCTGAACTTCAACTCGGATCAATTCTCGGGTAAGGCTGGTCACCATGTTTACAACCTGGCTTTCAACCTCACTATCAATTTGCTCCAACGGCGCTGCCAGCTTTTCAATTAGCTGAGTCAGATGCCCGACATGTTCACTGATTTGTGCCTGACCTTGTTCCAGCCCTTGCTGTAAACCTTGTTCCAGCCCTTCCAGCTGTCCTACTTCCAGTCCTTCGGCCTTGCCAGCCTCTACCCCTTCGGCATGCCCGGCAGCCCGACCTTCTGCCAGCCCTTCTTCGTAGGCTGAATGACGGATATCCTCAAGATCAGCCGCCGTTAACGGCGGCGGCCCCTGCTCTTCCTCTTCCTCAAGCAGTTCAGGCTGCCATTGCGGATCATAGCTAATCGCATTATCTAACGGTACAACTTGTTCATCAGCGTAGTCCGGGTAGGCCCACCGCTCGAGTTCCTGAGCCTGGTGTTCTGATACGCGCAGAAAGCCACGACGACGTTCAGTGCTCATAACAAGCCCTTATCGTATTGCAATCTTTGTTGACAGCATAAAGGTTACAAGAATTCATCGGCACCGCCTCCTGTTAACATCAGCTCACCGGCATCGGACAGGCGACGAGCAATCGACAGGATCTCTTTCTGCGCAGCTTCCACATCGGAAACGCGGATTGGTCCCATTGCCTCCAGGTCGTCCTGGAGCATCTCGGCCGCACGCTTCGACATATTGCGAAGGATCTTATCGCGTAGCATATCATCGGCACCTTTAAGTGCCTGCTGGAGTAGATCCTGAGGAACATCACGCAGCAAGGTCTGGATACCGCGATCGTCCACCTCGGCCAGATTATCGAAGACAAACATCAAATCATCAATCTGGGTCGCCATGTCTTCGTCAGTCTCACGGATCTGATCCATCAACAAACCTTCGACGTTATTGTCGAGATAGTTCATGATCTCGGCGGCAGCTTTCAGGCCGCCAATTTTCGCTGCCTGAGCACCAGCCTGACCAGCAAACTGTTTCTCCATGATGTCGTTCAGCTCGTGCAATGCTGCAGGCTGTACTTCTTCAAGGTTGGCAATACGCATCATCAAATCCAAGCGTACTCGTTCCGGGAACTGTGCCAGGATCTCTGCAGATTGCTCCGGTTCCAAGTAAGACAGGACAATCGTCTGAATCTGTGGGTGTTCATTAAGAATAATGCTCGCCACCTGGCGCGGATCCATCCATTTCAACGAATCCAAACCGCGCGAGCCACTGCCCATCAAAATCTGGTCAACAAGGTTGTTGGCCTTATCTTCACCGAGGGCCGCGATCAGGGTATTACGGACGAAGTCTTCGCTACCCATACCGATACTGGTATATTTCTGGATATCTTCCAAGAAATGGCGGTGAACGGCTGAAACCTTGTCCTGGCTCAGATCGGCCATTGAGGCCATCACCCCACCGACGCGCTGAACCTGTTTCGGCTCCAGATGGCGAATAATACTTGCGGCATCCTGCTCACTGAGGCTGAGCAATAAGATCGCAGCTTTATCGGCCCCGGTTAAAGTCGAGACATCAAACTTTTTATCTTCTGTTGTTGCGACTTCATTAGCCATCTTCAGTTACCCAATTTTTCACTACTTGCGCAGCCAGATCCGGTTCATTGGCGACCAGCGCTCTTACTGCTTTCAGCAAATCTTCATCTTTATGCAGGTTCGGTAAATCCAAGCTACTGCTGCTAAGCTCCAGTGATTCAGCACCATCAAGCTCAGCTCCAATCAAATCGATACCGTCTTCGCCAGCAGATAGTATCGGCAGTCCGTTTTCATCCAACGGCGTACCATCCGAAGCCTGGTTTGGATACAGCAATTTACGCATCGCAGGACGCACCAGCACGACCACTACGACAATAATTACCAGCGCGGCAGCCAGCCAGCGAATCCAGGTATTGAAGTTAGGGTGCTCCCAAATAGGCAAGTCTGGAACCAGCTGCTCTTCAGGCAAGGCAAACGGTACGGAAATGACTTCCAACAAGTCGCCACGAAAGTCAGAAAACCCGACCCCGCCTTTTAGCAAACGGCTGATCTTGGCCAGTTCAGCTTCACTAACAGGCACACGGATAATTTCGCCGGTCTCCGGGTTGGTAACTTGCTTGTAGTCAATGGCCACAGAAACGGTCTGGCGGCTAACAATGCCGGTTTGCGCACGCTTATGTCTGATGGTGGTATCAAGCTCAAAGTTTCGAGTTGCCTCCTTATGGACGGAACCGTTATTGGAGCCTTTGCCCGATTGCATCTCGACAATATCTTGCGGGATCGAGGCATCAGCTGGAGGCTGATTACTCAGTGCGCCCGGAATACCGGCAACAACATTGCCGTTATTATAATCTTCCAGCGTATACTCACTTCGGGTTGATGGCGTCGCTGGATCATATTTCTTGCGAGTCTCTTCGATTGCACTGAAATCCATCGATACATCAACCTGGGAGGTATAATTACCCAGGCCGAGAACAGGGATCAGGATCGCATCGATTTTCTCGCGCAAAGCTTGCTCTTGCTTGCGCTCTAGCTCGTATTCTTTACGCTGTGCTGTTGCACTCGGATCTTCCGTCCCCGAGCTTAGCAAGCGGCCATGCTGATCGGTTACGGTTACTCGTGTAGGCCTTAGCCCCGGCACAGCCGTTGCCACCATATCAACAATCGAGTCTACTTCCTGCTGACCAAGCGAGCCATTGGTGCCCAAGGTCAAAAATACGGTCGCCGATGCATCCTGATTATGACGTACAAACACACTCTGCTTTGGCATTGCCAGCAACACCTGAGCCTTTCGCACCTGACGAATTTGCTCTATAGCCCGGGCCAACTGGCGTTCCCGGCTTAATTTTAGCCGCTCGCGCTCTAGACGCTGGGAAACCCCAAACCCCATATCCTGCAGTAGGATCTCGTCCCCTTCTGCAACATTGCTGTTCAAGCCCGCGCGAGTCATTTCAAGTTTTATCGATGAGAAAGAATCAGCAGGAACACGAATCGTATTACCGTCGAGGCTATATTCTATTTTTTTCTGGTCGAAATGATCCAATATTGGGATCAGCTCTTCAGTCTGAAAGGTGCCAAGAGGTCGCATTTCCGGCTCTTTAATCCAGGCGACCACTAGAACAATTAACGCCACACAGATCGCAACCGACAGCACCAGGATAACCTGACGAAGTAAATCAAGGTTACCCAGCATGCTGTCAACACGAGTCGCACTTTGTTCTTCTGTATCAGGATTTTGCAACTCCAGGTCATTATCTGTAACGACCGGAGCCGGGGCATTACCTGCAACGGCTAATTCGTTGTTTGAAGATGTTTCCGACACTAACTATTTCCTGAATTAGACTGGCATGTTCATTAATTGTTTATACGCATCCACCAGCTTATTACGAACCTGGACGGTCGCCTCAAACGCCACACTGGATTTGTTACGGGCAATCATGACATCAGATAGCGATACACTGCGATCACCCTGATCAAAACGTGTTGCCAGTTCGCTGGATTCTGACTGAAGGTTGTTCACTGATTTAACAGCATCATTGAGTACTGCACCAAAATCAGCACTGACTTGCTGGCTTGTCGCCGGACGAGTCGTACTCTGGGCTTCCAGTTTCATTGCCTGCATTTCTGCTTGTAGTCCGTTGACTTTCATGTTCCACCCCGCACAGTCAAAAATTTGTCGGCCCTTAAAACGGGTGACGTTTTTTCTTCATTTGTGATTTTTACTGCTTTGTTACTTTTTTATTTATCGTAATGAGCAAGCTTACCGTCAGCATGACTCAAAAGACCAGTAAATTAATAATTTTACTCTAAACTGGGATCTCAATTCCGGCATCACGCATTTTAGCTAGCTTATAGCGCAATGTCCGCGGACTGATGCCCAATTTTTCGGCAACATCTTTGCGACGCCCTTCGCAGGCACGGATCGTGTCGAGAATAATGGAAAACTCCTGCTCCCGCAGCTCATTGCCAAGCCCGTCGGGAGAAGGGGGAACCTGAACCGGCTCAATCGTCGGAACCGGCGCCGTTAATTCTACCGCGGTTTGCAAACTTTGTGCATCAAGCCAGTCCAGGCCTTCCAGTAATATATGATCACATTCAATACAAATACTGTTACCCAGGATCAGTGCACGCTGAATCACATTGTCCAGCTCACGGACATTACCCGGCCAGCTGTATTGCTGTAACTTCGATAGCGCCGACTGACTAATCGTCGGCACGGGCAGCCCCTGCTTCATACAATGACGTTCAGTCAGGTAGGTTGCCAAAGGTGCAATATCGCCTTTTCGCTCCGTCAGGGCCGGCCATACTAATGGAAAAACATTCAAGCGGTAATATAAATCTTCACGGAAGTTCCCTTCAGCCACATACTGCTTCAGATCACGGTTGCTGGTTGCCAGCACCCGGACATTAAGTTTGATACTTTTTCGGCTCCCCAGGCGCTCAACTTCGCGCTCCTGTAACACACGCAATAACTTCACCTGGAGGTTCAAGTCCATCTCGCTGATTTCATCCAGCAAAATCGTTCCGCCCTGCGCCTGCTCAAATTTGCCCGGACAAGCCTGTATCGCACCGGTAAATGCACCCTTCTCATAGCCAAACAACGTAGCTTCCAGCATATTATCAGGAATCGCTGCACAGTTGATTGCAATAAATGGTCCTTCACTACGGTGGGAGTGGTCATGGATATACCGAGACATCACTTCTTTCCCCGAGCCACTTGGCCCCAGGACCATAACACTGGCATCCGTTTTTGCGACTTTTTCAGCTAACGCAAGTAATTTTCGGGATTTTTCATCTGCCGCGATGGCCCGGCTCGATTCATTTTTAACCGGTGCATAGCGACTTACCATATTAAGCAGTACTTCCGGAGCAAAAGGCTTGGCCATATAATCAATAGCGCCTTCTTTCATCGCGGATACCGCATCTTCAATATTGGCATACGCTGTCATCAGCAGTACGGGAAGCTTCGGCCAGTGCTGCTTAATGCTCCGCAGTAGTCCCAAGCCGTCCATACCTGCCATTTGTACATCAGAAACCACAATATCAACTTGCTCGGATTTCAATAGCAACAAAGCCTGTTCGGCACTCTCTGCCTCAAGCCACTGATAACCGGCCAGCGCCAATGTATCAACCAGAGCTTCACGTAGCCCTTCATCATCTTCTACGACTAGTACTCGGCTTTGATTCATCGCAACTCTCCAATTGCTGGGTTATTCTCGGTTTGGGCGGACTCTAACGAAGACGCCTGACTATCAGCCAGTGGCAATGACAAGGTAAAACATGCCCCTTTACCTGGCTCGGATTCTAGTAACAAGCGCCCTTTATGTGCAGTGGCAACCATTTGCACGACAGCCAAGCCAAGACCTGTTCCTTGCTGCCGGGTAGTAAAAAAGGGTTCAAGTATCTTGGCCTGCATCTCTGGGGCAATGCCCGGTCCATTATCAATAACAGATAGATAGATTACATCATCTTGCAGCAGGCAGTTCAGTGCGACCTTGCACTGCTTGCCGGACATCTGAATCGCATTAGTGATCAAGTTACCCAATGCGCTGGCCAAGGCATTGGCATTGCCAAGGATCATAGGGCTTTCATCGGCACAATCAATACTGAAGTCAACCTGATTGGTAACAACCTGGGCTTCAACCATGTTATCAAGCTCATTGAGCAAGCTTTCCAGGCTGAACCGCTCCACCACCTTGTTGTCCCCGCCTTTGGCAAAGAGCAGCATATCATTAACCTGCTTTTCCAGATCGTGCAGGCGATCAACTAATTTGGTCTGAAACCGCTGGCGGGTTTGGCTATTAAGGTTTGGTGCCGATAAATTAGAGGCATATAACATTGCACTGGATAACGGAGTCCTAACCTGATGCGCCAATGAGGCGACCATCTTTCCTAGCGAGGAAAGGCGCTGCATTTCACTAATGCGTGACTGCAGCAGGCGGGTTTCCGTCATATCAGTAATAAAGATTAACTGCCCGGTATCCGAAGCTGAGATCGCAAGCTTAACTTTGCGGCCACTGCGCAGCGACACCTCATGACCGTCATCTTTCTGTGGCGCGAAGGCCCGCTGGATAACAGAAAACCAACGCTCCCCCTCAAGGGGATCGCCTAACAGACGGCGGGCTTCCGGGTTAGCCTCACAGACGACTCCCATCGAATCGAGAAATATCACCCCTGACGGCATCACGTCCAGCACCTGCTGATACCGGCTAACCTGTTGTGCTAACGTGCCAAGCGGAGAAACATTGTCACCCATGAGATACCTGATTCAATACGCATAAAACGTTAAATAAGCACTTTTTATGCCAAAATAAAAAGCATATTATCAATGGGTTACTAGGAAGGAAAGAAAATTGACGGCGTCAAGAATGTGACACCGCCATAACTTGATGAGTTCTAGCGCAGATCTTCTTTATTCAAACCATACTTACGCATTTTTTCAACCAGCGTAGTACGTCGCATTCCCAGCATATCAGCGGCGCGCGCGACGACTCCTGTTTGAGCTTCTAGCGCCTGGCGGATCATTTCCACTTCTAGCTCTGCCAGCATTTCTTTCAGGTTGACCCCTTCAGGCGGCAAATCATTCATGCCCGCCGCATCCTCAGGGTCTACATAGCTGGAGGCAAACATATCGGCCAAGGCCGCACGTTCCTGATCTTCTGTTGACAGGAAATGCTCCTCTGGCTGAAATTCCGGCAAATCATTGTAGCGGTACTTCATAGGGAGGTGATTCACATCCACCATTTCACCCGGATACAGAATAATTAAGCGCTCTACGAGATTTGCCAGCTCACGCACATTACCCGGCCAATCATGCTCCATAAGGGAAGTAATCGCCCGTGGCGTGAAATGGATAAGCTTCGCGCCCTCGGCTTCCATTCTTGCCAACAGTTCCTGAAGCAAGAGAGGAATATCACCAATACGCTCACGCAGTGCTGGCATCTCGATTGGAAAGACATTCAGACGGTAGTAAAGATCTTCACGGAAGGTATTATTCTGGATCATTTCTTCGAGGTTACGGTGGGTCGCGGCTATAATACGGACGTTAACCTTGATAGTACCATTGCCCCCCACTCGCTCAAAGCATCGCTCCTGCAGAACGCGCAGCAACTTCACCTGCATAGACATTGGCATATCACCAATCTCATCAAGGAATAATGTGCCACCATCTGCCAATTCAAAACGGCCTTTACGGGCAGCTATTGCGCCGGTAAACGCGCCTTTTTCATGGCCAAAGAGCTCACTTTCGAGTAGATCAGGAGGAATGGCCCCGCAGTTAACCGGTACAAACGTACCCTTTCCACGGGAAGAATGGTAATGAACGTTACGAGCAACCACTTCTTTGCCCGTACCTGATTCGCCGAGGATCAAGACACTGGCATCGGTTGATGATACCTGCTCGATTAAATAACGAACTTGGCTGATTGTTTCACTACGACCAACCATACTACGAAACAGCGTATTCTTACGCCCAAGTTGCGGAACCTGGAACGCGCGCTTGCCAAGGAACTCCTGGCAATGCCGTAATGCATCCGATAGTTGCCCGTAATGCAGTGGCAACTCCAGCTCCCCAACATAATTCGGCAAGCCTGCCAACTCGTTGGCATGGTTAGACAATGCAATAACGGGGATATGGTTATGGATACGCAAAAAATCCAGGATCTTACCCAGTGATTTACCAGTACTGATTTTACCCAGTAAACAAGCACCCCAATCCTTTTCCCAAAGCGAATTTTCCACCTCGTCTGTTGATACAGCTTCATGCTGTTCACCAACAAAATTAAGGATGACACTAAGGTCATGACGGTGCTGCTGATCGTCATCAATAACGAGGGTCTTAGCTAAACCTTGCATAGGAGAGATATTGCCTGCCTTTATAGGATTTTCTATTCTGTGGCTTTTATACCAAACTGAACAACTATCAAATCCGGTCAAAATTGGTTCAGTTTGCTATTACTGAGGAACAGCAACCAAAATTATTCCGACTATTGTAATAAAAGCACAGGAGAAGGCAACAAGGGACACCCAAAAGCTGTGACCCCAGTACAAAGGAAAGTGCAAATCAAGTCATTGATGCTTATTTTTTGACTTCACTAAGAAGAAAGTTGCTAACCAATGAGTTGCATTCCGTCTAAAAGATATTATACGTCTAGCTGAGTCATATTGTGGTATTCACCCGGAATTTGGTCCCAGGCAGATTTTATTTCGCGCAGCATACCGATGACATCATCAATCGGCTCTGCAAGGTTATCCTGGTTTGCCTTATAGATCTGATGGATCATATAGTCATAGAGTGCATCGAGGTTTGACGCAATCTCCGCCCCATCTTCCATCGACAGACAACTACGAAGGCTGATCACAATATCCAACGCCTTACCAAGGCGCTCACCCTTTACGGCAATAGAGCCCTGCTCCATGGCAGCCTTGCCTTGGATCAAGCGTTCAACTGCACCAGCCATCAGCATCGATATCACACGGTGCGGCGATGCCGATGTTAACTGACTATCCACTGAGACTCGTTTATAAGCCTGTAGAGATCCTCTCATTGCCATTTTTCTAACCTTACCGAAATTTATTATAAACCTGCATCGAGCGTTGCCCGTGCTGCTGTCGCTGAAGCTGACTTGCCGATATATCCCGATGATGACGGATCCGGGCAAGTAAGTATGACGTTCGTTCAACGGCGGCCTGCCACTCTGCTTTGTCCAAGTGTTCAGGCTGAGCCATTAATTGCTGTAAAAGCTGGTCGCGCTGTTGTAATAGCTGCTGCAACTGCTCAGAATCGACTTCTCCTTCAACGGCCAGCATAGCTTCCAGTTGATTGTCTAGTTGATTTAAACGTTGCATACACGATTCTCTCACATTTAAAACTATTGAGGCATCATGCTCATCATTGAGTTGAGCTGGCCTTTCATTTGACCCATCGCTTTGTCCATCGCGGTAAACTGATCATGGGTACGTTTCTGGACACTCTCCATTCTTCGATCTAGTTTGCTTTGATCGGAATTCAGACTCGTCACCTGTTCGTTTAAACTATTCTGGCGTCCCTTGATACTACCGGTAATACCGGTATGGGCATGGATCAAGTCTTCAATTCTACGGGCAAAGCCGTCCCGGCTACCAAAAAACTCACCAACATCGGCGAAGTTCTGCTCAAGCTGTTTATCCAGTATATCGTAATCAATCTCAAGCCGCCCGGCCATGGTACTGGTCACCCCCAGTTCACTCAAGGTCTTGATCGTCTCTGGCGCCCCTTCTACCGGGGAGGAAAACGCGGTACGGAGCTGGTTATCAACGGTACGAATAATACTGTCGCCCACCAGCGGGCCTTTTTCCTGCGTTTCCAGATTAAACTTACCGAGTTCGCGAGAGACATCAAAAAACTGATTATAGGTATTAACGAACTGTTCAACCGCACCACCGACCGCGTTGCGATCATAAGCAACATCAACTAATACATCTTTGTTTTCTTTACCGTCAGTACTGTCACTCAATGCAACGAGGTTAAGGTCAACGCCTTTAATGGCATCTTCAATGATATTGGTATCACTCGTGACGACCGCTAGCCCATCGATTACCACTCTTGCATCACCGGCAGCCTGCATCTCTCTCATTGAGTTAATGTCGTTGTTGTGGTTAAAGCCAAACTTTTGCAAAGTACTGGTGATAGGCGCATCGACCCGCACTTTGATATTGTTCTGCTCGCCGCTTTTGTCTGCAGAGAGTACCAACCGAGCACCGACATCATCTTTAATGACCGAAGCCATCACCCCGGTATTTGACGGATGACGGTTAATAAGGCGAACAACATCGATAATTTTGCTTTCGTCTTCAGCGATGTCGACATTAAACTGGCTGGCACCCAGTGAAATAGCCAGCTGACCCGCTCCCATTTTATCATCTTCATCGAAGGTACCTGAGACAATTTTATGAGACTGGGCAAGCTGCTCAACCTTCACATTGTATTTACCAGGGATCGCTTCATGGGAGGCTTTTGCCGTCAGCACATCACTATTGTCGCTGGAGGCCGTACGGGTTGACATGGTATGGTTGCGACGAAGATCTGACATTGTATTCTTCATATCGTCTAACGAACTTTTCAGCTTACCGTAAGCACTGATACTGACATCAATGTTGTCGCGCTGCTGGTTGATCCGCGCTTCTTTCGGTACCTTTTCTGCCTCAACGATCGAACTAACCATTTTGTTAATATCAAGACCGGAAGCAGTAGCCGCTGCGCCTATGTTCATTGACTACCTCAAATGATGTCGGTTTACACTTTCGTCGTTAACAACCCTCCCGAATTGGCTGCCAACTGTCGGGATAGTGCTAACATATCTTGGTCAGGAATTTGACGGACAATATCACCGGTACGCTTATCGTAAATGGTGACAATATTTTTGCCCGATTCTTCATCAATTCGAAAAGCCAGCCCTTTATTTAGCGTACTGCCGACAAACTCTTCGATACGTTCTACCACCTTTTCCAGTTGCTCACGCTGCATTTGGTGCTGCTGCTCAACCTTGGCACTCTGTTCGACCCTGCGTACATCAGCTTTTCCGCTGTCGCTGCCGGATGTCACAGGTTGGCTGGAGGTATTTACGGTAGATGAAGCTCCCTGGGAATCACTATTAGATTTATAAGCAATACTTGTGCCAACAGAAGCATGGGTGCCATTCTCAGAGGAACGGGGAGGAAGTGAAGAAGTAGAAACAGGTTTGACATCCATATTCTTTCACCTTCTGATAGCAGAAAACGGCAAGGAGCTTCCCCCTTGCCGTTAATAACGAGGTATTAACCTAGCAGGCTTAGTGCCGCTTGCGGCGCCTGTTTTGCCTGAGCAAGAATTGACGTAGAAGCCTGAGACAGGATCTGGTTCTTCGTCATGTTCGTTGTCTCTTTCGCAAAGTCTGTATCACGGATACGACTGTTAGATGCAGATACGTTCTCGTTAACGTTATTCAGGTTGTTGATAGTGTGGTTCAAACGGTTCTGAGACGCACCCAACTCAGCACGGTGGGAGTCAACATTCTTCATCGCACCATCAAGAATAGCAACCGCTTTTTGAGCACCACCGACAGAGGTTACATCAATTTTTGAAACGGTTTCGTTAGCCGCAGTACCTGCGATTGTTCCGGTGACATCGGTTTTACCATCGGCACCCAACATCGTCAGGTCACCTTTTGTAACACCAACCGTACCTTCGCTAGAGAACAATTGCAGCTCGCCGTCTTCAGTAAGCGAAGCGTTGATCTTATCATTCTGGCCATTGATACGGGTTGCAATTTCTTCACGGTCATCGCCTTTCAACAGGTCAACAGACACGGCAGTCTCTTTACCTAATGAATCGGTAACCTTAAGCTCAACGGTTGTATCCGCTTTTACAGTATCACCGGCACCGATTTTGTTGGTTGACGTTAATACACTACCACCCATTTTAGCGTCATCAGAGCGCATATTATTGAACGTCATCTGTACCGCTTCACCAGAATCGGCACCAACCTGGAAAGAACGTGAACCAAACTCACCGTTCAGCAGCTTGGTACCACCAAATGATGTGGTTTCTGCGATACGGTTAAGCTCATCATTCAGCGCAGTCACTTCTTGTTGAATTGAATCACGGTCTTCCTGTGAGTTCGAACCATTAGAAGACTGTAGTGACAAGTCACGCATACGCTGTAGGATGCTTGTGGTTTCCTGCATTGAACCTTCAGCAGTCTGTGCCATTGAGATACCGTCGTTGGCATTACGTACTGCCACATCCAGACCACGGCTCTGGGTCATCAAACGGTTAGAGATCTGCAGACCTGCCGCATCATCTTTTGCACTGTTGATCTTGCTACCAGTTGCAAGACGCTCCATCGATTTACCAGTAGATTCAGTCGCCTGGCCTAAGTAACGCTGAGCGGTCATTGCAGAAACGTTAGTATTTACTGTAACTGCCATAATGTCTCTCCTTAAGTATTCAAAATGGCTTGACCAGCCCAGCCGGAAAAACCTTATTATTCTTTGTACATGACCTTTAACGGCCTGCCCCAAAAAACCTTTAAGCTTTTTTTTTGTATTTTTTAAAAATCGATTAAAACGTGATCAAGTTAATAAAAATAGGCGTAAAAAAGGTGAGAGGTGAGAGGTGAGAGGTGAGAGGTGAGACAGATTATAAAAACCTCATGCTAACTCATAAGGAAATATCATAGAGTATCAGGCATACCAAATAGCTCGTGACTCGTAACAATACCTTCCACCGAATTCCACATACGAAAACGGCAAGGGGTTGCCCCTTGCCGTTTTGCTCTATCCCGATTAGCGGAAAGTTATTGCAGTAAGCTCATTGCCGCCTGAGGAACCTGTTTCGCCTGCGCCAAGATAGATGTACTAGCCTGTTGCAGGATCTGACTCTTGGTCATTTCTGTCGTTTCTTTGGCAAAGTCCGTATCACGAATTCGGCTATTTGATGCCGAAACATTTTCAGAGGTGTTCGCCAAGTTGTTAATGGTGTGACCCAAACGGTTCTGTTTTGCACCTAGGTCGGCACGTTGGCTGTCAATATACTTCAGCGCGGCATCAATGATCGGCACGGCTTTTTGCGCTCCGCCAACAGAGCGCACGTCAATATCACCGGCTGATTGATTAACAGCAACCCCCGCGATCGTTGCATCAATATCTTTACCGTCGCTACCTAACATGGTTAATGTGCCAGTCTTGACAGAAACAGCGCCATCACCGGCAAAGAACTGCAATTGGCCATCTTCAGTTACTGAAGTATTGATGATGTCATTCTGACCGTTCATGCGAGTTGCTATTTCTTCGATATCATCACCCTGCAGCAGAGTGACAGTTACATCCGTAGCGTTACCTAATTTATCAGTAACGGTAAGTGTGACATCGGTATCTGCCTTTACGGTCGCGTCAGCAACAAGCTTCTTATCTGATGTTAGCAAGCTGCCGCCCATACGGGAGTCATCAGCACGGATGCTCGTCATCCCCATAATGATCGCTTCACCCGAATCCGCACCAATCTGAAATGCCGCTTCGCCAAAAGTACCATTAAGTAGCTTACGGCCACCAAATGCCGTAGTTTCGGCGATACGGTTCAATTCATCCTGCAGTGCAGTCACTTCTTCCTGAATTGCCACTCGATCATCATCCGAGTTGGCACCATTCGAAGACTGTAGTGACAGATCTCGCATACGCTGTAGGATGCTGGTTGATTCCTGCATTGCACCTTCAGCTGTCTGTGCAATCGAAATACCATCATTGGCATTTCGCATTGCTACGTTCAGACCTCGCGTCTGTGCCACCAAACGGTTGGAAATCTGCAGGCCCGCCGCATCGTCTTTTGCACTGTTGATCTTACTACCAGTCGATAGACGTTCCATCGAGGTACTAAGACTATCTGACGCTTTGCCCAGGTAACGCTGCGCAGTCATGGCAGACACGTTGGTGTTTACTGTTACACCCATTTTGCTCTCCTTTGACTTTCGCTCTTCATCAGCGAAACAGCCTACCCGCAACAGTCAATACGAAAGACAGTGAAGCGGGGCCAGCTATATTAAAATTGTTGGCAACGTCTTTGCCACCAACCTAGTATTAGCAATCATCATGCCAAAATTAAATAAACTTAATTTCAATGACTTATGCTTGAATCTATTCTTTAAATCAGATCAGCGGCAACCCTATGCCCATCGGCATTACCATTTTTGCCGGAGTGGTAATAGCTGTTGCCGCTGTGAATAAGTTCAGCTATCACCATCGATATTGCTTTTGTGTTAGATATAGTTAAACAAGTTCAAATCTTTGGTTTTGGCGAATGCCTGCTGAGAGGCCTGCAGTGCCATCATATTTTCATTGAGGTCGATAACTGCCGTCGCATAATCCAGATCCTCCAGCGTACCGCGAGCCTGGGTCATCACGATCCTAAAGTCTTCATGCATATTTTCCTGGCGATCCAAAGTTTGCAGGCGAGTACCAATTTCAGAACGTGCCCGGTTGATATGTTTAAATCCTTCCGACAAATCAGCAACTGCCTGGTGAAGCTCAGCAGAAGCAGAAGCATCAGAGACATCGCTATCCGACAGCTCAATACTGCGCCTGAAAGCATCAAATACATCGACCTTGTCCTGACGTGACAAATCAATGACATCACCGTCTTCGATTTCTCCCTCTAGATCGACCTGCAAGGTTCCCCACTGGATCCCCTTGCCCGGATCAAACGATCCACTACTGACCTCGCTCCCATTCTGAAACAACTTATAGGCCGGTCCGGTCGAGGTAGTCGCAAACTCGACACGATACGCCGATTGATCTGCATCATTGGTATTGCTGGCCTGAGACAAGAGTAGTAGCGAACCACTTTGCAGCTGATAATCTGGCTGGTAGTCACCATATGGATTGGACACTTCCATGAATAGCTTGTCACCTGCATCATTCATCGGGACCTCAACCGACGGGGCAACTTTGGCCATCCGCTGATAGCTATCACCGGAATAGGTAACTTGGCCGTTATTGTCTCGGAAAAAAGGCTGCTTGCTGTACTGGGTGCCGGCAAAAATATAATTACCGGATTCATCCTTGGTGTTGACCATATTCATAAATGAGTCAAACAGTCCCTGCATGTCTTGCTTGTGGGCCGTTCGATCATCACCCGACAACGAGCCATTGACCATCATCATGGTCTTGCGCTTTGCCTCATCAAGCAGGTTTTCAGCTTCAGTGATCGCAGTCTCTTCATTATCCAGGCGGTTACGTGCCAGGGTGATCGACTTGAGTGATTGCTCGATCTGAGTATTTTGCTGATCAAAGTTCTGAATATAAATCGAAGATACCGGATCATCACCAGCGGTAAGCAAACGCTTTCCGCTTGCCAGCTGCTCCTGATTTTCCTGCACTTTTACCTGCTGACGATTCATGTCATTCGCGACAGAACGGTAATTATGGAAAGTTGCCATTCGGCTGATCATGGTTATCAGTCTCCCTAGCGTGACACGTTAAGTAACGTATCGAAGGTTTCGTTGGCAACCGTCATTATGCGTGACGAGGCCATATAGGCTTGCTGGAACTTCATCATATTGGCGGCTTCCTCATCGAGGTTCACACCAGAAATTTCTGCGACCCGGCTTTCCGCAGCGTCTTTCTCGACCAGTCCAACTTCTTTAAGACGGGCTGCCGATGCTTTTTGCACCCCCATCTCGGTGTTCAGGCCCTGATAGACATCAATCACGGTAGAGCGTCCCTCATCCATGATCTTCTCGGCCTGCAGGGTCTGCATCTTGATCAGGTTGCCATTGTCACCATCAGCCGAATTCAGGTTAACGGCAAAAACATCACCGCCGGCAGCTCCTTGCTCCAGAGTAAATCCGGTACCACCGACAACGACCTCTCCCGCTGGCGGGTAAGGCTGTGGGGGCTGCAAAATATTGCCTTTCATATCCAGTACGGCAAACTGGCTGGCATCCGGTGATACTGCCACCTGAAACTCTGACAAAGCACCCTGCTGGGTAATATTAAAATCCGCCTGCCCCTGAGTCTTGCTCGCAGAGCTCAAATAACTTTGGGCGGCAATTTTTGCCGGATCAGTCATGCTGACACTGATTTCTCCCGCGGCAGAGCGCGTCGGGCGAAGCACAACATGCTCGCCCGCTTTCAACGGCGCTGCCATTTCGACCCGAAAACCATCCATAGTAAACGACGGTGGAGTACCGCTCGGGATCACGTTCTGTCGGGAGCCGTCCGGCAATGCCAAGGTGTGCTGGCTTCCGTCAAAGGCCAGGCCGTATTCTCCGATTTTAACTTTGCTCAAATCGTCGATGTACACCTTCACCTCTGCCGTCGAACCAACCGGCAATATCGCTCGTGCAGCTGCAACAGCCGGATCATTAACATCACGGAACATGTCCTGGCCCACCTGACCATTGAGATCCAACCCCTGCTGCTGAAGCTCGTTTACCGATTGGGAAAAACCAATTGCGATACGGCCGACTTCATCCATGGCATGGGTCAGTGTTTCATCCCGAAACTGGAACAATGCCGCCATCTTGCCGCCGATATCATCATTACGGATAGTTTTTAGCGACTTGCCTTCGACGACTGCCAACTGGGTCTGCTGCGGATCCGGCTTACCGCTGACCATCCGCAATTCACTGGATTCCGTTCCTGATACCAAGGTATGCCCACTGCCGATCATGACATTGAAACTTTCGGCATTCTTTCGGGTAACAGTAACTTTCGTGTATTCCGACAGCTCATTGATTAAGTTCTGATGGCGATCCAGAAGATCGTTGTCGTGACCGGAAGCCGGCGTTTTCACCAGCGCCTTGTGTACGTCCACCAGCTCCTTGGCGATATCATTCACCCGATTCAATGTCCGGGACAATACTTCATTGGTTTCTGATTTCTGACGTGACAAAGTGCCATGATTATCGTTTAGCCCTGCTGTCACCATCTTTGCTTTTTCAAGCACCACCTTGCGCGATCCCATGTCATTCGGGCTATCAGCCAGCGCCTTGACCGCGTCATACCACTGGTTCATGTCCTCGGGAATTTTCTTGGCGCTATTGGCCAACATATTATCCAGACGGCCCAGCTGACCTTCTCGCTCGGTCGCATAGCTCAGGTTGGTGGTTGTCAGGTTTAATTCATTGGTGGCAAACTGGTCGAAGCCGCGGCGAACTTCTGCCGCATGCACGCCGGTACCATACTGGCTGCCCCCCCACCAAATAGGATCATTGGCTTGCTGAACAACAGATTGGCGGCTGTAGCCTTCGGTATTAACATTGTTAATGTTATGGCCGGTCGTATTTAACTGCCGCTGTGCAGTCATCAGACCTTGTGAGCCCATATTTAGCAAGTCAAACCCCATGGAGCCTCCGGAAAAGTGAGGGGGTTACAATTATTCAATAGCTTAAATGCAAAAAGTGTTCCAACTTTAAAGTACGCTTAAGCTTTTGATTTTATTGACACTTGCTTTGGATGGGGTGGTGTTTTTTTAAGCAGAGGCAAAGGGTTGCCTATTCCATTAGTCTGTTTACCGTGTCCATCACACTGATCACCTTGTTAGAGTATTCAGGATCCGTCGCGTAACCAGCCTTGTGCAGGTTACGGATGAAATGCACCGGATCAGCTGGCTGATCCAAAGCTTCGGAATAACGCGGATTCTGATTCAGGAAACGAACATAGTCATTGAAGCTGTCCTGATAGCTGTCATAAGAGCGGAATGCCGCCTTTTGCTGCACTGGTATTCCATTATGGAACTCTAGGGTATTGGTCGCAACTTTGTTACCAGACCAACGCGGATCGGCTTTGATATTAAACAGATTATTACTGTTACCGGCCGCGTTTTTAATAACCTTCTTTCCCCAGCCCGTTTCCAGTGCAGCCTGGGCAATAAGCACTGATGGCTCGGTACCTATGGCATGAGCCGCTTTTTCAGCATAGGGGCGCATCCGGTTGACAAAGTCTTGAGGGGAATCAAAACCACGCTGATTTTGCTGAGGCTTCAAAGGCGGAAGAGGAGCGGTAAACGTGGCTGGCTGAGCTTGCTGCATAATTTTCAACGCATCATCGGCAGCCTTTTCTACCATCGCCTTATCCGGCTGCTTCCCTTTGGTATCAAAAGGCAAGTTCAGTGGTGCTTCTTTTATCGCTTCGCGAAAGTCCTGCTCTGAAGGCGGAATAGGACTCTGAGCATCTTCTTCCCCTCCAAGCTGGGAGACAATAAGATCAGCCAATCCCAGCGAGCCGGTAGAACTCAACTCACTGGCCATCTGCTCGTCATGCATCTGCTCGAAGAACTTACTGTTGCTACTGCTCATCAGATCAGATTCGAATACTTCATTGGCCTGGCGCATCGACTTAAACAGCATCTGAGTAAAAATAGCCTCAAACTGCTGCGCAGCCGCCCGCAAAGACTGACTTTCATCATCATTGATCCCAGCCCTTAGTCGCTCAAGGTTGGAAATATCGTGGACGAAGCCCGGATTGGTTGTTTTCATACTCAGAACCAAAGACCTATTTAAATAATGATCAACTGACCTTCAATCGCCCCGGCCTGCTTCAGCGCCTGCAAGATAGCCATTAAATCTGAGGGCGCGGCACCGACCTGATTAACCGCTCGTACCAATTCATCAAGAGTGATCCCCGGCTCGAATTTGAACATCCGGGAGTCTTCCTCGGAAACCTCGATATCGGAGTTCGGCACAACCACCGTATTCCCGCCGGATAAGCCGTTTGGCTGACTGACGGAATAGTTTTCCTTAATCGAAACGGTCATACCACCGTGGGTAATAGCCGCAGGCTTTAGCTTCACATTCTGACCAACAACAATCGTGCCGGTACGAGAGTTAACGATGATTTTTGCAGCACCGTCCGCCGGATCAAACTCGAGATTTTCGACTGTCGACAAAAAGGCTACTCGTTGGCTGACATCACGCGGAGCTCGTACCCGTACAGATGTCGCGTCTACCGCTGCCGCCATTTGCGGACCAAGAAATTGGTTAACGGCATCTGCCATACGCTGTGCCGTGGTAAAATCGGACTCGAACAGATTGAACGTCAGAAAATCACCGCGACCAAACGGGTTTGGCACTTCCTGTTCAACCATCGCACCGTTTGAGATCCGACCGACAGTCGGTATATTACCCACGACTTTCGAACCATCAGCTCCTGTTGCACTGAACCCGCCGACAACCAAGCTGCCCTGTGCAATCGCATATACCTTGCCGTCCAAACCTTTAAGGAAGGTCTGCAGCAATGTACCGCCACGCAAACTTTTTGCAGACCCAATCGACGAAACCGTTATATCAATCGTCTGTCCCTGCTTGGTAAACGGTGGCAACGTCGCATTCACCGCAACTGCGGCAACGTTCTTTGTCTTTGGCTTGGTGCCCGCAGGTAGCTGAATTCCAAAATTTTGCAGCATGGCATTGAAGCTCTGGTCCGTAAATGGCGTCGTCTCACCCGTGCCCGGCAAACCGACAACCAGACCATAGCCAACCAATTGGTTACTCCGAACCCCGGCAACTTCTGATACATCTTTAATTCGTGCCGCCTGCAACGGTAGTGCCAACAGCATCATCAGGCCAATGCAAAAAGTCTGGAATCTCACTTCAGTGCTCCGTAATGTCACTTATCATTCAAACGAAATAGAGTTAAATACTGACATTAAAGAAGCGGGCCAACCACCCCTGCTCTTGAACGTCCTGTCGCTCACCGGTACCGGAGTACTGAATACGCGCATTGGCGATTCGGGTTGAAGCAATGGTGTTTTCCTGGCTGATATCATCCGGACGGACTGTTCCGCTGACCCGGATGTACTCATCGCCAGTATTGAGTGTCAGCCACTTCTCGCCACGAACCAATAAGTTACCATTGGCAAGAACATCGATCACTTCGACTGAAATAGATCCCTTGATGCTATTGCTCTGATCGGCAGAAGTACTACCGGCAAACTTATTGGCGTTTTTCAATTCATAGGACAAATTGCGGTCGCCAATCGTCATTTCTTTCCCGCCAAGAGCCAATGGATCCATCGACAAGTCTGTCGATTTATCCAGATCAGAACTGGCAGTCTTCTTGGCCTGAGTCTTCTCTTCCAGCAAAATAGTGACAATATCACCAATCCCACGCGGCTTGGTATCATCATAGAGATCCTGAGCGCCCGCCACATCGAACAGCGAACCTGTAGCCGTCGCATAGTGCTCAGGTTTCTCCTGAGGTCGAATACTTGCCCAGGCCGGATCGCCAGCCTGCGGATCCTCACGGCGGCGCAGCATGTCAATCAACCCCGTACTTGGATCGGTAGTCCCCTCGACCGCATCGACCGAGGTCGTTGCCTGAGCGACATCCGACTCTTCCGTCTGCAGTTGAGAGCAACCAGAAAGAATAACAGCCAAACCTATAATGATTTTCTTCATCACGACATTAACTCCCTGTTATAACTGCTGGTTGACGTAGCTTAGCATCTGGTCAACGGTTGAAATCACCTTCGAGTTCATCTCGTAAACTCGCTGCGCCTCAATCATATTGACCAGCTCTTCTGTTACGTTAACGTTGGATGTTTCCAGCATCGACTGACGAACCGCCCCCAAGCCATCAAGGCCCGGAACACCTTCCTGAGCGTCACCACTGGCACCGGTTGGCAAAAACAAGTTCTGGCCAATCGGTTCAAGGCCGCCGGGGTTGATAAAATCAACCGTCGTGATCTGCCCCAACACCTGATTTTCCTGCTGACCCCGAATACGCGCAGAGACTTCACCATCGGTACCGACCGTTACACCGACAGCATCTTCAGGAACAACAATTTCAGGCTGCAGTACATAACCGGATCCGGTTGTAACAAGCTGACCATCGCCATTAATCGTGAACTGACCATTACGGGTATAGCCCATATTGCCGTCCGGCAAGAGGATCTGGAAGAAACCATCTCCCTCGATCATCATATCCATCGCATTGTTGGTCGTTTGAGTATTACCCTGGGTAAACACCTTCTGCGTAGCAACCACTTTAGAACCTGCACCCAGCATCAAACCTGAAGGCAACTCAGTATCTTGCGTTGACTGGCCACCCGGCTGATTAATGTTCTGATAGAACAAATCTTCAAAAACGGCCCGGCTTTTCTTAAAGCCCACTGTTGAGGCGTTAGCCAGGTTGTTAGAAATGGTCGAGATATTCGTTTGCTGAGCGTCAAGACCTGTTTTACTTACCCATAAAGCTGGATGCATGTTCTATTCCTTTTATCGGTTTAGCCTAAACGCAGCAGTGAAGATGACGCAGCATCCATTTCTTCTGCCGTTTTCATTAATTTGACCTGCATTTCGAAATGACGCTGCAAGTCGATCATGCTAGTCATTTCTCCGACAGCATTGACGTTACTGCCTTCCAGCGCACCACTAAGCAGGGTTACGCCCGCATCGGCATCGAATACTTCACCTGGAGTCTTAGATTTGAATAAACCGTTAACGTCTTTATAGACATCACGATTACCTGGGCGAACCAGCTTAAGACGATCCACGGTTTCCATTGCTTCAGGCGGCGCGCCCTGAGGAAGGACTGAGATCGTGCCATCGTTACCGATTTCAATTTTACTGATTGGAAGAGGAATAAAGATCGGCCCGCCATTCTCACCGAGCATCAGGTTACCATTGCTGTTTTGCAGCATTCCCGTCTGGTCGATTTTCAAATGGCCGGCGCGGGTGTAGGCTTCCTGGCCCGAGGGATCCAATACGGCTAACCAACCGTCTCCCTCGACAGTAACATCCAGATCTCGCCCAGTTGTCATCACTGAGCCCTGGGAGAAGTCCTGCCCCGGACGCTCTGTCATCGCGAAGACGCGTGACGGCAAACCTTCACCGTATGCCTGCATGCTACGAGCCTGCTCAAGATCTGCGCGAAAACCCGTGGTTCTCACGTTAGCAAGGTTGTTGGCATGAAGCTGCATGCCATACATATCCTGTTTGGCACCACTCATGGCTAAATACAGTGAACGATCCATTATTGACTCTCCAATCACAATCTAGTGTTTTCGAAGCAATAACTGTGCCACCATTAATATAGTGCAATAAATCAACGAATTGAGAATTTTAGCCCTGAATAGGGACAAAGAAGGGACAATTTCATGACGGGCAAGGACAAGACTTGCCGCTTATTCGACACTAGGCCAATCAAGCGGCAAATCTTCAAGACTTACTGGCAAGCCGGTAATTATCGGATCTGCAGAATCGTCTGCTGTAGCTGGTTATCGACTTCCAATGCACGCGAGTTGGCCTGGAAGTTACGCTGAGCTGTGATCAAATCCACCAGCTCCTGCGTCATATCGATATTCGATTGCTCAAGCGTACCACTCTTGATCCCACCGAATGCCCCTTGGCTGGCTTCACCCCAGATAGCAGCACCAGAATCCTGGCTGGTAACCCACTGTGTACCACCTTTAGAAACCAAGCCCTGCTCATTCGGCACTCGTACCATACCAACACGCCCCAGCGTAACGTTCTCGCCGTTACTGTATGTCGCGACAATCGAACCTTTAGGATCAATATCAACTTTAGCCAGGTAGCCTGTGGTTGCACCGTCCTCGCTAAAGCGACGGATCTCAAATGGCGCCGCATACTGAGTGGGTTCGTCAAACTTAATGTTCAGTTTCTGGGCTTCACTCGCACCGTTCATTTCCAGACCGGCACCAGCCGCCCCGAGTTCTTCGGTAACGATAGGGTTACCATTATTAACCGACTTCACTGAGCCATCAGTATTAAATTCCACATAGTGACCCTGGTGGCCACTGCTGGACAACGGACCATTTGCATCACCAGAAGCAACTTCGCCATCACCTTCCGGAGTCAGATTAACATCTACCGCCTTTTCACCAGAGGCATCTGTCACGGTATAGTAAACTGCCCAGCGGTTATCGGCACCGCCAGCATCAGCAGCAGCGCCCGCCGCACCATCGGCAGCCGGATCAGCCGGAATGGGATTTCCATCGGCATCAAGTGCCGGAGGCGCCGCAGCCTCACCGCCATTATCCTTGACATAATACGTAGTCATTTTGTACGGCTGACCCAGAGAGTCGTACATGGTCAGCGAGGTTGACTTGTTATAGGTGCTTGCTTCATTGAAATCGAAGTTACCCGGATTTTTCGCCTCGGCCGATGCCGGAAGATTCACACCAATGTCGATGTTCTCTGATTCTTTTGGCTGGCCAAACTGATCCGGGACTTTCATCGACTGGGATTCATACGATGTAACCTGATCGGTTTCCTGGTCGACCTTATAGCCCAGCAGGTACTGCCCTTCCGAGTTAACAATATTATTATCTTTGTTCAGGTGAAAGGCACCGTTACGTGTCAGACTGTTGTTTTGTGGCTGCAGCTTGTCTTCAGCGACAGCAAAAAAACCGCTCCCCGAGATCCGAAGATCCATTGGGTTATTGGTATAAATACTGGAGCCTTCGTGGAATTGCTGTGCAACCACTGAAGTCTGAACACCACCACCGGTTGTGGTTTTGGCATTCGAAAACACCGAGCTTGAATAAACATCACCAAACTCGGCACGTGACTCTTTAAAGCCGTAGGTATTTGAGTTGGCAATGTTGTTACTGGTGGTATTCAGGTCTTTTTGTGATGCCCCAATACCACTTAGTGAAATATTAAATCCCATTGTATGAATCTCCTAAGACCTGTTATACCTTGCCGACTTCAAGCACTTCAGCAAGTTTGAATGGCGAGTCAAAGCCCGCAAGGTTAAGCATGACATTGCCATCACCATTACCAAGCAACACACTGTTTACATTTGCATAGGTAGACACATCAAATTCCCGGCTTTCACCATCAACCAGCCCGGCAACCTTTAGCTGATAGCGACCTTCCGGCAAGACATTGCCTCTTTCATCGGTACCGTCCCATTCCAGACGGTGCTCGCCTGGCGGTTTGGCCCCCATATCGAAGGTTTTGATTAACTGGCCCTGCTCGTTTTCGACCCTGACCATCATGTTATCCAGCGCCTGAGGCAGTTTCACCATTCCGGCCATACCACCT
>Ga0209272_10000711_pt1 | contig 24639 bp, 21 predicted proteins | sample tdDd002_FD_187125 | JGI IMG/M metagenome (GOLD analysis project Ga0209272, IMG submission 187125) | Marine sediment microbial communities from the Atlantic coast under amendment with organic carbon and nitrate - tdDd00.2 (SPAdes)... | ecosystem: Environmental > Aquatic > Marine > Coastal >... | reverse complement strand
TCTCGTCTGTTTCACAATCCTACCTCCTATTTTATCCACACCCGCAATTTCCACTCCAAGATATCATTTTGATATGAACGCTTTACCGTCCCAATCCAATGACTAATTCTTACATTTTAAGTATATCTATGCACTCATGTCTTGTGGAGGATGATCTTCATCACCCCTTTTAGAAAAAAACGTATTTCAATGGGGGTGACAGCTATCACCCCTTTCGTTTAAAACGTTTAAATCATGCCATTCATGGTATAATCTTAGATAGCGCAGTTAAAACTAATTCGGGGGTCGTATTATGTGGTCAAATATCAAATCTGTATACGAGATGCATAAAAAACTCATTCATTTCTTAGGATTTGCTTATGGTGCGACCATTGTTTTTCCAGCTTTTGGTCCCGCACTTTCGGTTGCTGTTCGTGAAAACATGCCACTTATGAGCACCTTGGCCTTCTTATGTTATACAATCAGTTTCCTTTATCCACCATCCCCTAAACATTCTTCTAGACTAAATCCAAAGAACGTATATAAAGTTATACTTGTTTTATCTCCTGGTATTCTTTATTTTGATAAGCTTCCTATACTATTTCAGTGGGGACTTTTAATATTGTTTTCTCTATTTACTGCACAGCTCGGCAGTGCTTGGACGCAGTACTTCAGACTTACTGTTAAAAATGAGGATAGAGGTAAAGTGGCCTCTATGTCCATTGCCTTAACATTTTTTATACTCTATGTTTGTACAATTATTATTGATTATGCACCGGTGCGTCTTGCACTGCTCTTGCCAATTCTACTTGTACTCTACAGCGCAAAGAACTTATCTGACTTTTACTCGAATGCCTTGCCACCAGAACCTTCAATCAAGGTAAATTCAAATCATAATAGACACTACATTTTATATATTCTGTTTATCATTATTTATATTTCAGGTGGATTCACCTATGCAGGCATATTCCCAAAGTTTGTCCCCTATGCATTCATATCAAAGTACTATAATGTACAGCCTTTATTTTTTACAGTCATATTTGCAGGCTTTTTAGCCGATACTCTGGGTCGCAAGCCCATGCTCTACATCGGTTTTGCCATGGTTGGCTTGTCATTCACAACCTTCATGATCCCTGCCAGTCATACGTCATACCTCTTAACGCAGACATTCACTCAAGTTGGATGGGGATTTGTGAACACATACGTTTGGACCGTTTCAGCTGATTTATCTGTTTTTTATAACAAACGGACCATTGCAGCTCGGGGTGTTTCCAGTATGCTGTTTGGTACTGTTCTTGGCGCTTTAGTGGCTTACTTCTTTAACCAAGCTCAGTTCACCCTCGATATTCTTTATGCAGCAGCAACGTTAACACCTATATTCTTGGGTCTTATACTTGTGAACTTTGTTCCGGAAACACTGGAGTTCAGTTATATATCAACAAGTAAAATGGATCATGATCCCGATTTCATTTACAGTGAGAGCGCACTCCTCGACGTACTGACAAACAGAGAAAAAGAGATTGCCATCCTTCTTATAAAGAATCTGACCAGAAATGAGATCTGCGATACGCTTAATATTTCAATTAACACATTAAAGACCCATATCCGACACATTTATAAAAAGCTTGATGTAACGAGCAAGGCAAACTTGCGAATGAAAATGGAGAGTTCTAAGGAGAAGGATGCGTAAAAAATTATGAAACACAAATCGATTCAAAATAATAATCCGCTATTTCCATGTCAAAATGGAGATAGCGGATTTCTTATATCATTTCAATTTAAGTCCATCTAGAAATGCAATTTGATCTTGAACAGATTCTTCGAAATATTGTCCTTCATAAATTTCAAAATGTGTAATTGGATACGTCTTCACAGTTACACGCTCACCTAAAATCTCCGCTGCTCTAACATGTGATACTGGTGAAACAATGCCATCCTTCTCACAGACAGAAAATAACACTGGACACTGAACTTGATCGGCGTATTTAAGTGGGTCTGGTGGATGCGGCATCACTATACTTCGGCCGCAGAATTCATTTCTAAATGTTTCAGATTCTTTTGCAAGGTGTGCAATGCCATCATAAGCGCCGGGGGCTGTTAACATCGCTAAGCTTGATGGCGGTCCATATCCTGGTATCATATGTGGTGACAAATCAAACCTCGATCGCCCTTTGTCTCTTTGAGCATGCATAAAGATTCTAAAGAAGAATCCATAACCTTCGCGTTCAAAATAAAGTTTACTGTCCGCTTTGTGATCAAGAGCTGCTGCCTGTACAATAATCCCGGCAATACGTGCGTCTTGAGCCGCTTTAATAATGCCGTAATTCCCCCCTGCTGATGTTCCCCATAGCACCACTTTGTCTGCATCGATCTCCGTTCTTTTTCGCGCACACATAATGGCCGCTTCTAAATCTTTAAGTTGATGTGTTGCTGAGTATAACTGTCTTGGTTCACCTTCACTTTCACCAAAGAAACGATAGTCATACACCAGAGCGGCATATCCCGCTTCCACAAACTTCAGTGCATAATTTTCAAGAATCATATCTTTCGTTCCGCAAAAACCTGTACTCAAAACAACACACGGCACTGGACCTGTTTGCGTTTCAGGCAAATAAAGCCACCCACTCAGCTTCGCGTCTCCCACTCTAAACTTCACTGTCTCCCTGCACTTTGGTGGTTTTTTCTTGCCTAGTCCAGCAACCTTCGTGACCGGTTGTGGTTCCGCTTTTGGATATGGCGAGAAAATAATGGTGATCAAATAAACGAGAATAATTCCAAATAATAGACCTAAGCCTTTTAGAACAATCATAATTGCGCCTCCTTTGGGTTCTTTTATATACATAAATACCCAAAATCATGCTTGGGGACGCTTGAAATCAGAAAAACCCCAAGATCATATGATCTTGGGGTTTCTTCATTACAGTTGTATTGAACGTGCAAGGGGGTCTTGGACATTCAAACCGCCGCTTCGAAGACAATGACTCTATCCAACATTCTCCATATCGCTTTCATATTCGACCATGACATCAGGATCAATAAAAGCAGTTTCTGGATACTCAATCAAATCATACTGTTCTCTATTCATTAGCATTTTAATAAAACTATAAATCATAAATATCATAATAAATGCAACTGGGAAACCTGTTAATGTTGTTATTTGCTTTGTTGCATCAATTCCACTGATTTCTCCAGCCTGACCTGAAAGAAGATTAACGATCGCTATTAATGCCATCACTAAACCCCAGAAAATTTTCATCATTTTTGGTGGTTCCTCATCAGCGCCATTTTTATTAGATCGAACACACAATGCAGCCACGGTTACCGTCGACGCGTTCGCCATTGTAACCGTTGAAACAAATATCCCCATAATGAATATAATAATTATTACATTTGACAACGGGAAGTACTTGAAGAATTCGAACACAACCGTTTCCATACCATTAGCAATCATAAAGTTTCCGATTCCAGTACCTTGCATTTCAAGGTTAATTGCTGCACCACCGAAGATACAGAACCAAATAAATGAAAAGATACCCGGTACGATCATGTTGACTAAAACACATTCTTTAATAGTTCTTCCTTTCGACAACCTTGCTAAGAATAATCCAGACATAGGTGCAAATCCAATCCATCCTGTCCAACAGAACAACGTCCACCATCTTGGATAATCTGAACCATCAATAGGGCTCAAATAATGTGCCATTTCAAAGAAATTGTCTAAAAAGAATCCAAACGATTGGGTCCCTAAATTTAGAATAAAAGTAGTAGGACCTACAACAAAAGTAAATACCAATATGGCTAAATATAGTTTCGCATTAATATCGGCCATCATATTGATACCTTTATCAACACCTGTATAGCTTGTATAAACATAAACTATAGTTAATAACCCCGCAACGATTAAAGTGGTTTCTTTAATTCCAAAATACATATCCAGCGCACTGCTAATGGACATCGAACATATGCCGACAACTGCTGCAACGCTTCCTACCATTGCAAAGAATGAAACCAAATCAACAGCTGAAGCCAAGTTTCCATTTATCTTTTTACCAAACACAGGATATAATGCTGAACTTATTTTATATGGCAGTTTCATATTGTGCACAGCAAAACCTATCGCTAATCCACAAATCGTGTAACAGGCGTAAGGAATGAATGTCCACATAAATCCGGTTTCACCAATGGCATACACTGCCGCAGTTTCACTCAGAGGTGATATACCTCTTTCAACCAATCCTTGAACATAGAATAACAACGGCTGTGACGTTCCCCATAAGAATAGTTCTGCCGCTGCACCTGAACAAATAGATAATGTAATCCAACTCCACGTTGACATTGTAGGTTTAGCTTTGCTGCCACCCAATCTTATGTCTCCATGTTTTGAAAATAACAGCCATAAACATATAAATAGTATTCCATTTGCTAAAAACATGAATAGCCAGCCAAAATTATCAATTGAGAAACCTATTAAACTGTCCTGAATATTATACAGCGTTTTCGGGGCGATTATTCCCATCATCACCGTTGTCAAGAGTAATAAGGACATGGGTATAAAAATACTCTTTCGTATCGTGACACCCTCCTCTCCTAAAAATGACTTCATTTTACTTGAATTGTTTTTCATAATTTCCCCTCCTATGAATTATTTATATTAAGTCTACAATCACGTGAGTCCAAAAAAAGTCAAATGTATATGAAGATTCATAAACATTTGACTTTTCTCACAATTGCAATGTATCTAATTTGATCTGGTTAGATCTTCTTGTAAATTCATCATTTCTCTCTCTATAGGTTGATCTCTGTAAATACTAATATGCTTCTTTGCATGTTCAAAAAACTTAACAGATTGTTTGATATCCCCTTTTTCTAAATATAATTTTGACAAGTAGTAATAGGTATTAACACGCCCCCAGATAAATATGGTTTTATTGAAATAATTCAAGGATTGTGTTAAGTAATCCATGGCCTCGTCCTTCTTGCCAATGCTATAGTTCAACGCTCCCAGTTTCGACAATATGATGGCCAGTGATGATACATCTTCATTATTATCACATATTTCTAACGCTCTGCTAAACAGTTCTATCGCATCAATATACTCATGCTGCATTGACTTACTTTCACCCATGTACATTTGGATGGCTGATATATTTAGTAAATATTTTTCTCTATTTTCTGTACTTTCAAATATCTGTTTAGCCCTGAGTAGCTCTTTTTCTCCGTCTAAATAGTTACTATTCAATATTTCAAAGTACCCTTTATAAATCAACAATGTCGCAAAATTAATTTCACACATTGCTCTTGATACAGATTCGAGCTCGGTGATGTATTTCCCCATGCTTTCTACATCATTGATATTAATAGAATTTTGGATGAGCTGAATAAAACCTTCAAATACAAGTTCATCCCTATTCTGCTTTTTAGCCAAACCAATCATATTCATCAGGGTGTTTACCCCTTTTGTTTGGTTCCCTTTATTCTTATGATATCTGCCTAATATAAGTAAAAACAAAATATAATCATCACACTCATGATCTAAAAACATGATTTTCTCATATAATTTTTCAATTTTTATAAATTCATCTTCTAATTCTATTTCTGGGATATACAACTGTGAATAATTAATATGTCTGTTCTGCTCCATCACAGGGAAAACCTCATGTGTTATATTCAGGACTCTGTAAAGGTTCAAAACTTTATATTTAAACAGTGATTCTTTTTCATCACACATCTCATAATGATATATAAGAGAAGGATAGAATGCGATATCGCTATATTTATCCACTAAATTCTTTTCGATGATTTTAGCTATTCGATTATGTAAAATGCTTCTTTTAGAATATGAGATTTGACTGTATACATACTCTCGAATTTTCTGGTGTGCAAAATCAAGTACAATCTGACCGCTTCCGTTTAACACTTCCTTCAATAAATTACTTAATATCAGTTTTTCAACTATTTCTGCAATTTCCAGATCATTTTTTGTAATTATTCCAGACAGCATTTTGATGTTGAATGTCTTATAAAATACCGAGCAGATGCTCAATACTTTCTTCTCTTCCATATTCAAATTAACGATTCTTCCCCCAATAGTTTTAACCAGCTTATCACTCAGATTGTTCAGTGATAAACCTGACTTAATATTATTGATTATCTCAACGATAAATAGAGGAATACCTTCGCTTTCTTTATGAATTAAGCCACTGTAATTCTTAATTTCCGGGTTTCTCATCGATATGTACTCGAATGTTTCTTCAACAGAAAATCGTTCAAGACACAACTGTTGGAGTCTCGATAAATTAAATAAAGTATAATAAAATTCATCATAAATAGACTTACTTTCAGTTCGTGATGCAGCAACCAACATGATATTCTGATGACTGTAGAACATAACCTTCTCTAATAAATCAATACTGCTTTTATCAGACCACTGTATATCATCGATAAACAATACAAGTTTATGTTTTTTACTTAATTGTTCAAAAAACTTGATGACATACTCCTCTACAATTTCCTTCGAATATACTGTATGGCTCACAGATTCATTCCCAGTATACTCATTAACACTCACAAAATATTGCCCGAGCACCTCAAGAACCCTTTCTTCTATGACAGTATTTAAAGTCTTAATTTTCATCATTAAAGCTTGGAATAAATTATCCCATAACTTAAAATGGAAGTTACTCTCTCGATCATAACAGATGACTTCGACTGACAAAGTTGCACTTATATACTGTTTTATTTCTTCAAGAAATCTGCTCTTACCAATACCAGGTTCACCCGTTATAATGTATGACGCAAAGTCTTTGTTATTCATAAATTTCTTGTGGTTGTCCACCAGAACCTTCAATTCCTTTTTTCTGCCATGAAACAACAGAACATCGTTATTCATTCTTTTCTCAGTTTTATTTAAAATGATTCTGTTGAATATTTCCTTCGAATCCTCCGAAGGCTCAACAAACAATTCTTCATGTAATATATCCGTTAGCTTGTTATACAGTTTGGCACAGTCATTAACTTTTCCCCGTTGCTCGTATATCTCCATCAGTAATTGATAGCCAAGTTCTTCATACTCATCAATTCGAATTAATTTTTCACAACACAGTTCTGCCAAATGATAATTTTCACATTTATTTAGGTTCATAATGCATTTTTCTAATTTTGCGATATAAAGCTTTTTAATCTTTATCTGATTGTATCTGATCCAATCAATATACTCCTCGGAGTCCACATATTTAAACTCAGTTAAAAAATCCCCTTTGTAAATCTCTAAATAGTCGAGAATTTCTTCATCACTCAAAGTTTGACTGGGATCAAAATTAACGATCGTATCAACGTCCGAAGTGACATAGATTTGATCACCAAACTCTAAATAATTGCGTTTTGGTGAAATGATTATTTCTTTGCAAGTGTGCTTTCTAATTGTATATACTGCGTTTCTCAAATTCTTTTTAGCCGTTTTTTCGTCCGTATCACACCAAAAAAAACTACACATTTTATCCCTTGTGATGCTTTTTTCAAAACCAATACAATTCATAACACCATATGCTTTGGTAAATGGCAACTTCAATTCCTTATCATTAAAAAGAATCTTTGGATTCCCCAAAAAAATCATTCTCAATTCATCCACATGCATCACCTACTCATAATCTTCCACCGATATTTTTGGCCATCTTATAATCCTACGGATATCAGTAATGACATCATTATCCATTGGATTTAAGTGTATCACAGTGTTTATAACGTCTCAAAGTACCAATTTCGTATAATCATTCAATTTAATATTAAAAAATACATCGCATGCACCTATCCATACAGAATAAAGCGCACACGATGCATAACGTTACTGATGGAACATTAACCAAGACATTTAATGAATGCTTCTATAAACACGTCAGGCTTGCTGAAAAAGGCTTGGTGGTCAGCATCAATATGAACGATATCCCGATCTGAAACACCCGGTATGTTCTTAAACATTTCTGCGTAGCCAAATGGTGGGAACGTTTCATCTTGAGTGCAGTGTACCAAGCGTTTGGGAATGGATTTGAGTGCAAAAAAGTCATTTGAGTTTGATGCTGTATTCATAAGCACCAGTGGCTGAGGCACGAGCATTTCCATCAGTCTAATAATATCGTCTTCATCAGCCTTGGTCATCAGTTTTTCTCTGACATTTTCTTCATCAACTGGTATGGCCACATCATGCGTAGCTTCAGCTGATTTTGTCATTCGATCTTCAATGTCATCTGGGATATAATCAAACTGACATTCTCCATGTGGTAATACAAATGCATTATTAAAAATGATCTTATCAATTTTTTCGGCAAACTTCGGTACCGCATTCAGAGCGATTGTACCCCCACTTGAGTGACAGGCGATAATCAGTCTACCTTCAATACTTTCACAAAACGACACCACACTATCAATTATTTCCTCAAACGTCACACTTCGATCTTCGGACTCAGCTTCATTGCCTTTGCAAGTCACCGCGACAGCATTGTATCCTCTTTCTTTTAGCTGTTTAATTGTATTGTCAAAACAAGTGGCATTGTGCCACATCCCAGGTATAAAAACTATTGTACTCATAATTAACCTCCATCACTATTTATTTGATAAAATCTTATACATAGTAAAGCCCAAAAAAAGTCAAATATCGAAAATTAAAATTTGACCTTTCCTAGATACTGCTTAAGTTACTATTAATAAAAAACGGAGAGGATGTATTATTTATGAAAAAAATTGTACTGACTGGCTTTGATTTAGATTTTGAAGATGTTTATAAAGTTGCTTATGAAAATTACGGTGTAGAAATCAGCAAAGAAGCTTATGTTAGAGCCGAAAAATCTAGAAAGATACTGGATGACTATGCAGAAAAGGATTTCCCCATTTACGGTTATAATCGAGGCGTTGGCTGGAATAAGGATAAGAAAGTATATGGTGCATACTTTGAGGAATATAATAGAAATTTAATCAATGCCCATTGTGTTGCGATTGATCCTGAATCCACCACTCCAGAAGTTAGAGCCATGATGCTGATTCGATTAAACACTGCGCTTTGCGGGGGTACAGGGATGTCAGTTGAAATCCTTGAGCATTACAAAGAGTTTATCAACCGTGATATCATACCTGTCGTACCCAGAAGAGGCTCTATGGGTCAATCAGACATCACCTCACTATCCCACATCGGACTGGCTCTCATTGGAGAAGGAGACGTTGATTACAAAGGGAAACGAACCTCTGCCGCCGATGCTTTAAAAAATGAAAACTTACCTAAAGTTAAACTGGGACCAAAAGATGGTTTGAGCATTGTATTGTCAAATGCTCAATCAGCAGCACTAGCTAGCTTGATGATGATTGAACTGACTAATTTGCTGAAAATCTCAAATGCGGTGTATTGCCTTGGCCTGGAAGGGTTAAAGGGATTGGTCGATGTTCTCGATGAAAAAGCAAACGCCATGAGAGGCTTTGAAGGACAGATAAAAGCTGCCGCTGAATGCAGACATTATCTGGAAGGCAGTTATTTGTTCGAACTCGAAGACGAGCGTCAACTTTATGACTCATTAAGCTTCGGCGATGGATTCACCGTTTCCGGTGCTGTCTATGACTCGGCTGAATATATAAGTCATTTTTTACGAAAACAGCTGAATTCTACAGATGACAACCCTTGTGTTATTGTGGATGAAGAGAGAATCGTATTAGCAAGTCCTAACTTTGAACCGATGACTTGGGTCACAGGAATCGAACTATTGGCAATTAATCTAAGTCATTTATCAAAAGTCTGTTGCCAGCGAACAATAACGATTGTGAATCCTGAATTCAGTGGACTCACAAGATTTTTATCCCCTAAAGAAGGTGAAGTCATTGCTTTTGGTACCATTCAAAAGGCATTTGTCGCAATGGATGCCGAAATAAGATCACTTGCGAATCCCTCATCCATGGATGTTTTACCCGTTGCAGGTGCAATGGAAGATCATGCAACAAATGCAGTTATGGTTATGGATAAAGTTTTGAAAATCATTGATAATCTAAGATATATTATTGGTATTGAAGCAATTCACTACGCTCAAGCTATTGATTTAAGAAAACCAAGTAAGCTTGGTAAAGGCACTCAACTGGTCTATGATCTGATTAGAAAAGACATTCCATTTTTAGATGCGGACCGATGTTTAACCGTGGATATAAAGAAAGCGTATAATTTGATAAAGTCTGAAGAACTCATTAATGCGCTGAACAAGTATTGCGAAGACAATCAGTACTAAAATAACAGTAATTTTATAACTGAAATTTATATATATATACCTAAATAGGGTAATAATATACTATAAGTACGATACTTCGAATAAAGGGAGGGGATGACATGAAACTCCCAAATATCCCTACTCCAACGATGGGAGGACATGTATTCTGGACTACGATGCACCACAAGAACGGATGGAAACTTCAGCAGAATAAAATAACCCAAACATACCGAATTCTCGATCCTGCTGAAACAAGAAGATCATGGGGCCCAAATTATTGGGAAATGAAGAACTCTTTTGATATGTTCTCAGAATAAAATTTCAAAACGCTCTCTCCTTAAACAATTGGAGGGAGCGTTTTTTAGTTTGATTGGTGTTAGTTTGATATGACGACTGCATACTTATTTTGCTTTACTTCGTATAAATCCATAACTCAGTAATCCAAACCATGATCCATGGACAACAATCCCCCACAAGATCGAATTTAAATGTCCTTGATATACCCCTAGGAGCCAATAGGTCGGAATGACCTTGGCAACTCCAATTAAAAGAGAATGCTGTGCAAAGTCAGCGAAAATTGTCAACATGACTAGATTCAGCACCTTTGCATAGGTCAATCCTTTGACCTTGTCTTCCGCTAAGAAGAAGAGGATGAGACCAAATATCATTACCTGAACACAGACAAAAATCAGTATGGTTAAAACAGAAATGAGATTAATCCAAGCATTGAATATCATAAATAAACCAACTACATATACCATACTTAATATCACGGGCATCATCATCCTGTTAATTAAATACCCGACTCTTCCAAGTGGTGTTATCTGCATGAGTTCATAGATACGTGCATCTCTATCATCAAGCATCATAAAACCAGTTGCCATCCCCAATACATTGGCAGTCAAAGCCGTTAATGTCATCAACACATGCGGCTGATAAGCAGTTATATCAAAATGGAAGCTTTCAAGCACAATAGGATGCCCCCATATCAAATAGGACTTCATAATTATGAATAGAAAAATAGGCATACTGTACATCCCAAGGATTACAGGTTCCCTCACAACATTTTTAACGTCTGCTACCATCACTGATCGATTCATGCTGCCCTCCTGTAGATCATCTCGTTTTCAACTTTACGGATCACTGGCTTCGTAATAATAAGAACAGTGAAAACCAAATATGCCAACCAGCCATTCATCAATCCCATTGGATACGCATGAAATGCACCATATATAAGATTAAATCCTGCAACACTTGGAAAGATCCATAACAACCAACTATACGAAAAACCAAGTATCGATACACATGGTAAACCCAGTACCAATAGGTATGGAATCATTCTCATAAGATAGTGATTGAGATTACGGCATCTTATAACAATCCATAAACCTACATAGATAAAGAATACTGAAGTGAAAAATACGCCCATACACAGATACCAATAATTTACTGTAGTCTCCATTTGTGCACCTATAGTTATAATGAGTGCAACGACTGTCGCTAGTGCTGATAAAGTTAATACCTTCGAAAGAACATACTCAGTAAATGTAATGGGTGTCACTTCTATGTAGTCCATGATTCCTTGTTCCTTTTCAAGCATGGCAACGCCACCGATAAAGAATAAGCCGAGCGCTGAAGGATCCGTAAAAACCAATAGAGGCACAACCATAGGCAACCACTCTCTTGGGATGAGCGTCAATATTAATATATATAACAGCGTTATACCAATGTAAATACCATGAAAACCTTGCTTGTATTGAAATTTCAAGTCCGTTTTTAGTAAGTTCAAGAATCTCATATTAACTCTCTCCCCGTAATATGCAAAAACACATCTTCAAGCGTCGCTTCACCGCTGTGTATACTGTGTATCTCATTTGTTCTCATGATCTTAAAAAATGCTTCATCATCACGTAAATCAGCAAGATCAAAAGCACGCGTAGTCAGTCCAGCATCTGCCCGATAACACACTGTAACGTTTGCTTTTCCAAACGCATGTTTTAAGTTGCTAGGAGCATCTAGTGCTTTAATCTGCCCTTCATCTATCAGGCCTATTCGGTCACATATCTGATCTGCCACGTTCATATCGTGCGTTGTGAGGAAAACCGTCTTCCCTACCGCCTTAAGCTCCAGGATCATATCCTTTACATTTTTAGCATTGGCGGGGTCAAGACCTGACGTTGGTTCATCCAAAAACAAAATTTGCGGATCATGAAGCAAAGACCGTATGAAGTTTAAACGCATCTTCATCCCTTTGGAGTAACTCTCTACCCGCTTATCCTTATCTTTTAAAAGACCAACCCTGTCCATCAGTTCCAGTGGGTCCAAACATTCATTGCGATAATAAGAGGCCATCAGCCTTAAGTTTTCTTCTCCAGTAAGCTTCAAGTACATGTTAGGGAAGTCAAATGCCACGCCGACCTCTTCGTAAAATCGATTGCACCAGTCTCGTCGCTCTTTCCCCATAACCTTGACCTGTCCATCATAACCTCTAAGCAGACCAATGATGAGCCGCTGTGTCGTCGTTTTACCCGCACCGCTTGGCCCAAGGAAACCGAATATTTCCCCTTTACCAACATTAAAACTCACTTGATCGAGGGCTCTCTTACCTGTACGGTCATACGCAAAGTTCAGTGCTTCTACTTTTATCATATGTATGCCTCCTTTTATATAAAGTACGGCTGTACTTTATTGTTTTGTTAAAAAACACGATACCTGCGTCAACGCTAAGTATCATGCTTTTTTAGTCCGTATCAAAATCACCAATTAAACCCATGAGGCCAATCATAAAGAACAGCAAATGCTCCGTCAACATCTTGCTTCTCAACTTGCCTGAATACAGCTTAAAGATGTCCCCAAATCCTTGGACAAACTGAGTTGAGAGTAGATTTGCAAAAGCTTCTGTCTCCTCTTTAGTTCCGATGACCTTCTCAGAACCGAATTCCTCTAAGTGCTCAAAGAAATGTTGTTTCATATAGTCAACAAGCATCTGCTTTACACCTTCAAAGCGTGTGCCTTCACTGGCGTTAAAAATCAGCACTATGCCTCTATCAAACTCTGGCAGCATCTCAACAATAGCTTTTCCGAGCACCTTTCTCCAAATAGCTGGATTTGGCTCATGCCACAAGAAGTCTAACCCTAGATCGTCACCTTTACCTTCATGACTGCGAATTAAATGGAGCAATAACTCATAGTCTGTCAGCACTATGGCTTCGAACAGCATTTCCTTGCTGTCAAAATAATTGTAGAAGTTTCCAATTGTGGTGCCTGCCCCTTTAACGATCTGTCTCAATGATGCCTTCTCAAATCCTTTTTCTAAAAAGGCCTGATGCGCACTCAATATAAGGGCATTTCTCATTTCTTCCTTTTTCACTTGCATTAAAGATCACCTGTACTTTTTTATTCATCATACATTTTGTGTGTTTATCTGTCAACTTTGATTTGTGTAAATCATAAAACCATATGGAACACCACAAAAAAGAAAAAAACCCAAAGTCCGAAGACTTTGGGGTCAGTGTTGTCACCGAATATCATATTATTTGATAATCGTATAGCCTAACAACTTGTAATCATCATCCATTAAGTAAACACCCACATAGCGTTTAGAATAGCATATACGACCGATTTCCTCGTCATACGGCTCAGCAAGTCGAGCAAAGCTTTTATTTAAAGCCATATTGCTTGCGATACTGTGAATAAGAGTAGCTTCCAAATCATCACTACTCTTACTGCTTAACCCGATTTGCGTAAATTCCTTCACGTTTGCTGGAAGTTTACTTCTATCTACAAAGAGGTAAGTGTCTCCATTTTCGTCTTGTTTCTTCTCAATCAATGTCTCATCTATCATTTTGATAGTTTTCAATTGGTCGTCAATTGTTTTATTGAGAACTTCTTCATATGCTTTGTACTCAAATTCGACTGGTTTTAGATTAAGTCTATATGCTTCTTTTGAGCTTTCATTTGGTATTACAGCATAATGAGTAGGTTCTAGGTCTTTATCATATAAAAATAGGTACTCATAAGTGCCCATATCATATGCATCTACCTTATGATAACCATCTTCTCTTTCGATCATAGGCATAAACCAATTAGATCTCTTGATTTCTTCCTTTTCATACTTGTTAATCACCATCATTTGCATGATCTCTTCATCACTCAGAAGTGTAAACCACGAATCACCGCCATTGGTACTTCTACTATAAGTAGACGTTTGTAATTCTTCAGTAAGATAACTTGTATCAATCCATTTTATCTTTTGTCCATGTTTTTCATCAGGAGTAATCTCAATAAATGGTTTTGATTCATCGAAATGAATCGCATCAACATCAAGGAAGGTTTCTCTTTCTACATTTATGGACAAGCCCGTTTCAGCCGACCATGTCGACTCTCCACCAAACTCCTCATAAACATATTTCCAAGTCAACGGTACATAGGACACACCTCTGAACGTTAAAATAGGGTATTCTTCATTGGCATTGTCTATCGTATTCCCATTAATTGAAATTGGAAAATCAGCAATTTGAGCTTCATATCCAATATTCATATCATTTAGAGCTATGTTTGCTAATATTGATGATGTCATTTCATCCGCTTTTTCTATTTGTAGTCCATTTTCACTCGACCACTGTGTACTGAGTCCCATTGCATTTGCAAATTCCCATGTCATTGGAACATACGTCACCCCATTATAATTGATAAATGGAAATTCTTGCTTGCTGTTTTCAATTTTCATCTCGTTGATTTTAATACCAAAATTTGGCAGCGCCACCTCTACATTGTCACTCATCGCCCATGCCATTTGACCACTTAGCGCAGCAGTCAAAAGTAAGGCTATAACTTTCTTTTTCATTATGTGCCCCCATTCACTTCAACCAATTTTGTAAATACTAATATTAACAATTAGTTCAATTATATACCATTTAGATAACCGAGCGCAATATATTCCCAATTCTGTATAATACTCTAATTTAAATTATATATAGGTATCCATTATCAGTTCAAGGATACCTATATATCATGCTATTATTAATTCAAAAAAAGAAAAAACCCCAAAGTCCGAAGACTTTGGGGTCACTGCCTTAAGCAGTGGTGCGGAATGCAGGACTCGAACCTGCAACCAACTGGTTCGAAGCCAGCTACTCTATCCAATTGAGCTAATCCCGCGCATATAATACTTGGAACATTCATAATTATAGCAGTTACAGCCAAATATTCCAAGTCCTTTTTACATATTACTCGAAAAAAGAGTTTTCTGTCAATTTGCTTTGATCGCGTACTGCGGCCAGTACCCGCAAAAACGTCTCTACTCAATCTATATCACATCTGACACAGTTCTTCAAAACTTAAGAATAAGTTCAACCACGGCCATTCTCAACCCACTCAGCGTCCTATTCCTCGTCATGATGTTTCTTATGATATATAAACATAAAAAAATAAGATGATTTAAAACCATCTCATCAATAACTAAATTCTCTTCATAATATTCTGTTAATTTTATGCTAAAAAAAAAGATTTTGAATAAAAAAATGGTGACCCATCTGCGACTCGAACGCAGGACACCCTGATTAAAAGTCAGGTGCTCTACCGACTGAGCTAATGGGTCACGTTTGGCTGGGGATACAGGACTCGAACCTGTGCATAGCGGAGTCAAAGTCCGGTGCCTTACCGACTTGGCTAATCCCCAAAATATTTAATTGTTGCTTTTAAATTATAAATGGGGCGGCCGAGGGGATTTGAACCCCCGCATGCAGGAGTCACAATCCTGTGTCTTAACCACTTGACTACGGCCGCCAGATATAATTAATGGTGCGCCAATAGGGATTCGAACCCCAGACCTACGGCTTAGAAGGCCGTTGCTCTATCCAGCTGAGCTATTGGCGCAAGTCTTGTCTGATCTACAGAGCGTTTTGTGTGACTCTCTAAATTGCTTTAGAAAATCAAATGGTCGGGGTGGCAGGATTTGAACCCGCGACCCTCTGGTCCCAAACCAGATGCGCTACCAAACTGCGCTACACCCCGTCATGTAAGCGCTCTGCCGACTGACAAGATTTATTATACATCTGATACGGGGTAAGGTCAACACTTTTTGCAAAGTTTTTTTAGAACTTCGCAAACGGCATCAACACCAGTAATACTAAGACTTACAACCACTTCGCATTACAAACTTCGTTGAAGTTAGACAATTTCCAATATTTCAACAGAGGCTGTTTTACCGCTTAAATCAAGTATTCCATAGCTATTTTTGTATTTTCCCCGTGGAAAACCTATACTTCCCGGGTTGAAAAATAAGATGTCGTCTTCTACAGCACCAAGTGCCAAATGTGTATGTCCATATACAACCACGTCAGCTTCGACTTCTTTTGCTCTGTAATAGAGACGCATCAAACTATGTTTCACATCATAATGATGTCCGTGTACTAAAAATATTCTAAATCCATTCAAATCTAAAACCAATTCAGCAGGGCCATCTTCATTTCTTCCAATGTTGCCGCGCACTCCGATCATTTCAATGTCAATTTCTTTTGAAAGACTGACAACATCATCATAGGTGTCCCCGGCATGTAGGATTAATTCCACATCTTTCATCTGCCGTATCGCTTCTAATGCAAGTTCAACATCACCATGGGTATCACTGATCACACCAATTCGCATACTACGCCTCCAAATATTTATCTAACTCTACTTTAAGAAGCTTTAAGGCGTTGGCTCTGTGGCTCAGTGCATTCTTTTCGTGAGACTCCAGTTGTGCAAATGTTTTTCCAAGTTCAGGAACAATAAATAACGGATCGTATCCAAATCCATTGTCACCGCGTGACTCATGACCAATAACACCCTCAACTTCACCACGCACGACAATCTTATGACCATTTTTGAATAACATAGTCAGAACCGTCACAAAGCGCGCGGTACGCTTTTCGTCTGGAACTTCGCTTAGTTCCTTGATTAGTTTTACGTTGTTTGCAAGATAATCTGCATCTTCTCCTGCATATCTAGCAGAGTATACACCCGGCGCGCCACCTAGTGCATCTACTTCAAGTCCACTGTCATCAGCAATTGTATCAATTCCAAGCTCGTCCATCACAGCCTGTGCTTTAATCAGCGAGTTGGCCTCAAATGTATCTCCGTCTTCAATGATCTCATAATCTTTAAGACCAGCGTCGTACATTGTCACCAATTCTAATTTGTAGTCTTTGAGTATTTCTTGAATTTCCTCTAGTTTATGTTTATTACCAGATGCGAGTATCACCTTTTGCATCGTAATTCCTCCATTTCGATTAATAACTTTTAAGTTCATTACTATTATAAAACAAGCATAGGCTGGGCGAAAGCCCTTCCTATGCTTGTTTATGAATTGTTTACTTATTTCTTTATTTTACAGACTCTAGAACACTTTTCTGAAGCTCGATGAGTTCACTAATGCCCTTTTCGCCGTACGTCATCATTTCGTTAAGCTCGTCACGTGTAAATGGTGCTTCTTCACCAGTGCCTTGCAGTTCAACAAAACGACCATCGCCTGTCATAATTAGGTTCATATCCACTTTTGCACCTGAATCTTCTACATAACAAAGATCAAGAACTGCTGTTTCGTTCACAATACCCACACTTATAGCAGCAACAGCATCTCTCACTGGAATTTCGCTGATAAGTCCTTTTGCTTTGATCTTTTCAAGAGCAAGCATAAGTGCCACGTATGCGCCTGTAATCGATGCCGTACGCGTACCGCCGTCTGCTTGAATAACGTCACAGTCGATCCATACAGTACGTTCGCCTAACCCCTTCAGATCAACAATTGATCTCAGTGAACGACCGATAAGTCTTTGAATTTCTTGTGATCGTCCGTCAATTTTACCTTTAGCAGCTGCTCTGATTTTACGTTGTTGTGTTGATCCCGGCATCATGCCGTACTCTGCAGTGACCCATCCTGAGTTTTTGCCTTTTAGAAACGGCGGGACTCTTTCTTCAATCATTGCAGTACAAATAACTTTTGTCAGGCCCATTTCTATCAGAACTGAACCGTCTGGATGTAGTAAATAGTTCGGTGTTATCGATACGGGTCTTATTTCATCAACCTTACGGTTGTCTATACGTTCCATTTATATTGCCTCCTAATAAAATTGTTTTTTACTTCTCTCACTTAACCGATGTTATTGTATCACATTCCACCATTTCCGTGGGAATTCACAGTTTTACTGCTCCTAATTACCAGAAGCATCATTAAAGCAGCAGATATTACGATCATTGCAAAGTACATCAGATACCCTTGATTCGGATTTTCTTCGTTCTTCACCTGTTGGTCTATCGCTGTTTCAAACTCATCTTCTGGTATGACAAGCCCAACGATCCAACTTTCGTCTTTAAACCATTCATCACTCACCCAGATCTGAAACGGCTTGAGCTGTTGCATTATAATCGTGTATTTAAGACCATCAAGGTTTACATTCTCATAAACCGCAATTCCACCTGTTGGCAGCTCTAGATTCTGAATATCCTCAAACTGGCTTTTTTCAAGGGTTCTTTCAAGACGATTAAAACCGACTCCTTTTCCTGTGACCTCCAAGCTGTCGAGGGCTTCTTCAAATCCAAGTATTTCAGCGCCTTCTTCATTAACGGCAAAAATATTGCCTGATGACTGAGATAAAAACGAAAATCCTTTGTCCGAAAAGTTCAAACCCTCTATGATATCAATCAAATCCGTCATAGTAACATCAAAAGCCACGGTGCCTCTGAACTGTTCTCTCTGCTCATCAAAAAGTGGCGACGTGAAAGTCATAACTATTTCACCCGTCACGCCATCTTGTACCGGAAGAAGCACACGTGCTAATTTATTCGGATCAGCCTGCACTTCAGGTTCTTCTTTCATACGCTTTTCAAAGGCCGGAACAAGACCAGGATTGAAGGCTTGCCATATGCTTGTATCTATAAATGCTGGATAAACTTCGTAAAATAGAGTTCCCAGATCCACCCATGGTGACATACGTGTAAAGGATTTATCCATTCCACCTTGCGCATACGTGAGTTGTTTCTTAACACCATTTTTATGGAACGAAGGCAATACCAAATCCAAAAGGAGTGTATTGTCAATATCACGCTGAACCTCTTCTTTAATCTGACCATCGTCTTCTAACAGATGCCTATGCACCATGACAACATTAGGTTCATCAGGTGTATTCTGATACCATTTCCCATTAAAGGTTAACTTATCTGTCGTATATGGATTGGCCTTCATTGCATCGGTGATTGCCATTAATTCTTCACCATTGTCGATGTATGTTTGCGCAATGTCTCTGAGTATAGCAAGTTCGTTGAAAATACTTCCTATTCGCGACTCCACCTGACGTGCTACAATATCTATATAACTACCATATATGCGCTTGATGTCCTCGTCTTTATTCGAGGTCTGCTCTTCAATTGTATGTTCAACTGAGCTTGGCTGCGTATACAACATAAAAACAGACCCAACAATTAGCGCAAAGAGTAGCAATGACAGTCCTATCGTCTTATTTCTATTCATAAGTATCCCTCCCGTATCTATATATGAAATTACCCTCTTTCGCTCCATTATACCGATAAGATTGCAGGATTCAGGGTAGGAATTAATATAGTTCCCATTTTATTATAAGGACTGATTTGATGATAACCAATACCTCTCGAAATAAAAAAAGTAAAAAACCAAGTTTTTTCAGGGTTTTGAGTCTCATAAATGTTCTCATATTGATCGTATCATTTACTCTAGTCGGGTTACTTTTTACGTCTTATTCACAGAGCCAATCTAAAGCTATTTTTTTAGTAAATGCACAATCAAAAATTGAACAAAACGAGGTTCTCATTGAATATATATCTGACACAGTTGTGAATTTATCTCGCCAAGTCTTCCGAAATCAAAAATTCAACCGTCTTATTTCAACTCAATTCAATACAGAAATGCCTCGGTACGAAGCACGTACCGAGGCTGTTAAAATACTCGAACCACAGCAACAAGCATTCAAATACATTGATAGCTTGGTATTTATCGGCAAGAATGGCTTCAATATCGGTGCGCCTGTGAATCAATTTCTGAATGTAAGCGAAAAAGAGTTTATTGATGAAGCAATTGTTGATTTAGCTTGGGCGAGTAAGTCGGAATACTTATGGGTTGCCCCTCAAACCCATCCCGTTTACTCTCCTGACAAACCTGTAATTAGTGTCCTAAAGTCTTTTCAAAATTTCATCACTTTAGAGAATTCGGGGGTTCTTATCATCAATTTAAACCCTGATATTTTCACAGTGGCTGTGAACAAACTTCGTATTGGTGATTCTGGATTTATGATCCTCGCTGACAAAGACGGAAGAATCATTGCTGAGCCTGACCTTTCTGATATGAGTTTGCCAGAAGGATTGGTTGAACATGTGATTACAGCCACTTTAAAAGAAGCCGAAACTCTTACGGGTCAACAACTTCTTGATTTTGATAATTTTGAAACTGTTTATAACAACAAACCATTTTTCATTAATTTTAGTCGCCTTGAACAAACAAACTGGTATTCCATCGCAATTATTGAAAAGTCCGCTTTTACCAAGGGGAACATGAGACTTCTTCAATACTTGGTTGTGATTATTTTGGTTGCAATCCTTGCATCTGTTACGGTTTCACTAAAATTCTCACACTGGTTGTTTAAACCTATTCTTCATTTATCCAAAACAATGAAGGCCTATGAGTCTGGCGAATACACTATTAGAATATCTGAAACCTACAAGTATGAATTTGAAGTTTTAAGAGAAAACTTCAATCATATGGCAGATCGCATTGATCATAATTTTTCCAAAATCAACACTCAAATGGACACAATTCGCGCCTATTCAACGGACTTGGAAAAGAGCAAAATTGAACTGAATAATTTAAATCAAGACCTTGAAGCACGGGTTGATGCAAGAACAAAAGAACTCTCAGAAACCAATACCTATTTAGAACAGTCACTCGCTCAAAATCAAGAAACCCAAGCAGAGCTTATAATCACAAAGAGTGATTTAGAAGACTCTCTCATAGAATTGAAAGAAACACAGGGTAAACTGATCGAAACTGAAAAAAATGCTGCTCTTGGCCAACTGCTGGCTGGGATCTCTCATGAGATCAACACACCACTTGGTACAGCACTCACAACAGTGACTTATTTGCAGAATATGCAATCTGAACTGGAAAAGCTCTACATAGAAAACAACTTAAGTCGGACAGCATTCCAGGATTTCATTGATGACTCTTCTGAAATGACTGAATTGATGTTAAATACACTTAATAAAACCATCGGGATTCTCAATAGATTTAAAGAAATCTCGATATTACAAGCGCAGAAAGATATCGTCACATTCTCACTATCTGAAAGATTAAGAGATATTGTTGATATTTATAAAGAAAGAAACCACTCGATCCATTACTCTCTTGAGTTGCCTGATGACTTCATTGTAAAAGCACCACGTGGTCTCATTCAAGAGATATTTGAAATACTTATTGAAAACACTCTTGTTCATGGCTTCCAAGATTACATTGTAGAAAATCCAACAATCCTCATTCATGTAGAAAATGTGGACAACGATCTGGTGATCATCTTCGCAGACAATGGCCAGGGTATTGAGACCCATCAGAAGAAACGTGTATTTGAGCCATTTTATACCACGAAATTTGGTAGTGGTGGTAGTGGACTTGGACTTCACCTGCTCTACAATATAATATCAACAGCCTTGCAGGGACGTATTGATATTACTGAACGAGACGGTTTTAGTCTCGCCTTTAAGATCACACTTCCAGGACTGCTCAACAAAGATAACGGTTAAATCTAATTTTGAAATTACAACACAATTAGAAAAGCAGCTTACTTAGTCAATGGCTAAAGTAAGCTGCTTTTTTATATCATTCTTTTATTGAATTATTGGGTTTAACCTTTAAAAGCATCATGGCCACATCATCTGTGAAATCATGTTCGCTTCCACTTGAGTTATCTGATTTATGAATCGCATGGAAATACCAGAATAATTCATCAAGGAATATATTGGGCTCGATCGCTATTTCCTGTTTATGTTCCACAGCAAATTCGTGCACCAATTTCCAGTTTACGAAATCGGTCTTTTGACCTGAGCTGAATAATCCATCTGTATAAAGGAAAATTGAGTCTCCCTCACCCAGTTGGCGCGAAAAATTCTGATAGGTTGCTTCTTCAAATACACCGACCGGCATACCGCCTTCTTCAATAATTTCTATACTCATTGACTTCTGATGTAAAATAAGCGGATACGGTTGTCCAGCGTTGGCATAATGGAACATTCCATCTTCAATACACCCTACAAAAGCTGTAAACACAAGATAATTGAAGTTACTTCCGAAATCAAATATCTCAAATATACTCTTATTCACACTTTCAAGAACTTTCACCGGTGTCATGTCCTCGTGCTGAACACTGCACCTAAACATGATTTTAACCATAGATGATGCCATGCCAGCTGCTATACCATGTCCTGTAACGTCGGCGATAATAAACCACAACTTTCCGCCCTGTTCAAAACAATCAAAACAATCTCCGCCAATTCCAAGGGATGGCTGATATTTAATGAACAAATCGACACTTTCAAAGTCACGTGATTTCGGCAGCATAATATTTTGAAAGTCATGGGCATTTTTGAGTTCTTCTTGAATCTCTCTATTCAGAGCTGCAATCGTCTTCTGTTGTTCATAAAACATGAGAGCATTCTTAGCCTTTAATGGCAGAATAATCTCCATATCCTCTGGCGACAGTGGTTTTGTGAAGTAATCCACAGCACCCATTTCAAGAGTCATTTCAATACTGGATATTTCTGTGATGGCAGAGCTCACAATAACAGGTATATCACTATATTTATCATCCATTTTAAGCTGACTGAGCACTTCAAATCCATCCATAATGGGCATGATTAAATCGAGCACTATTAAGTCAACATCAATCTTGTCTAAAATCGTAAAGACTTCTTGCCCGTTTGCAGCTTGTAAAAAGCTCACATTTTCGAGCTTACCTTTCAAAATATCTGTGATGAGTCTTCTATTCATTTCTACATCATCTGCTATGAGTATTTTATAATCCACATTACCCACCCCTATATTCGTCAGAAACTTTCTACAAGTCGAAGAATTCGTCGAGTTTCATAAGCTTAAAGAGTTGCTTGATCTCATCACTGCTTCCAGTGATCCTAAACCCCATAGCTTCATTTGTCACTTGTTTATATACGCCTACAACAAATGTTACACCCACGGAATCAATATTTTCACATACCGTTAAATCAAGAATCACTTCATCCACATTGCCCATTTCATCAAGCAAATACTGCTCTACTTGGGTTTTGTAATTTTTAACATTAGATGCAACCAGATCCCCCTGCAGTGATAGTGTTAGAATACTGTCATTAAGTGTCTTTTTCATATTAAACCTCCTCCACCACAGAATCTAAGTCTAAAGTGACACATAATTCTGTGTGATCTGCTTCCAGTTGAAACTGATATTGTTGCACGAGCGTGATTCCCCTCGTTCTTTCTCTTAGAATATAGTCCATGTTATGTTCATGTGAAGAGCTGAGTGTAATGCCTTCCCCTTCATCTTTAACCCTTGTGGTGAGTATATGTTCTAATAAAGTGACTTCAATAGAAATCTTCTTTTCCTCACTAAATTTATTTCCATGTTCCACTGCATTATTAAGGACCTCTCTCAACATGAAGTTTATTCGAAAGAGTAGATGGGATTTATTGATGACATCCACAAGCTTTAACTGATCCATAATTTCACCAACTGTGTCATGAACAGCTTCAAATGTAGATGCAATTTCATTTCGATATAGAATCATAATGAGCTCCTCACCTAACTTAACTGGCGGAAAAATGAAGTCATGTAATCAAAAGTAAAAAAGCCTTCCTTTCATGGAATATACCCATGGAGGAAGGCTGTAAAACACTGCTATTTCAGGAATTCTAAAACTGCATCTAGCATTGCTTGCGCTGCTGATTTCATAAATGAATTTGTCATCATTCTATCTTGTTCTTCCGCATTTGTAATAAATCCAAGTTCAACAAGCGCTGATGGCATTGTTGGCACTCGGCACATATATAAATTCGGTCTATGAACAATTCCACGGTCCACTGAACCCAGTTTTGATAGAAGGTGATTTTGTAATGTCTGCGCAAATAATTTTTTCAAACCTGTTGGCTCTTCAGCATATAGAACTTCAACACCTCTAGCATCTGGGTTCTCTGCAGCATTAATATGAATACTTACAACTAAATCTGCACCAATATCATTGGCCACGCGCATTCTGTACGATGGTGCAATTTTTACGTCTGCGTCTCTAATCATGTATGTTTTAAATCCGACGCCTTCAAGCTTCTTCTTAAGCTCTTTTGCCGCTTGAAGTGCCAACTTACTCTCAACGATTTTCGTACCAA
>Ga0209272_10000709_pt1 | contig 24653 bp, 17 predicted proteins | sample tdDd002_FD_187125 | JGI IMG/M metagenome (GOLD analysis project Ga0209272, IMG submission 187125) | Marine sediment microbial communities from the Atlantic coast under amendment with organic carbon and nitrate - tdDd00.2 (SPAdes)... | ecosystem: Environmental > Aquatic > Marine > Coastal >... | reverse complement strand
TCATAAAATCTGGAATTGTAAAGGTTAAAGCAGTTCAAATTGGAAATGATGAATACAAAGCTTCTGAGGCAATAATTGAAATTACAGTAAGTAGAAAAACTCAGACAATAGACTTTGCAAACACACCAGAAAAAGTTAAAATAAACGATGTAATAGAACTCGATGCTGCTTCAAGTTCTGGACTTGATGTGGATTTTGAATTAATCGAAGGAAATATCGATCTTATTGGGAACTCAATTCAATTTAATCAGCCAGGAAGAGTTGAAATTAAAGCTATTCAAGCTGGAAATGATGAATATGACGCTTGTGAAAAATCAATAGCAATACAAGTTGAGAAAAGAGCTCAATCCATCGAATTTGTAAACACACCAGAAATAGTAAAAATAAACGATACAATCGAACTCGAAGCGACTTCAAGTTCTGGGCTTGATGTGAGTTTTGAATTAGTAGAAGGAAGTGCCAATATTATTGAGAACTCAATTCAATTTAATCAGGCAGGAAAAGTTGAAATTAAAGCTATACAAGAAGGGAATGATGAATATGCTGCTGCTGCAAAATCAATAGAAATACAAGTCGATTTTGCTACTGGTATTGAGGATGTTTTAGAGTCGTCAACTCAAATTTATCCGAACCCTGTAGTAAGTGAAATGGTTGTGAAATTTAATCGTGATGAAGAAAGAACCATTCGCATTTTCGACCTTCAAGGTCGTTTAAAATTACAAAAGGAGGCTGTTACGAGCACTGAGAAGCTGAACCTTTCCCATTTTAAGAGTGGGATGTACTTAATGAAAGTTCAAGGTTTAAAAGAATCTTTTTCTCGTAAGATTATCAAGAAATAAAGGAATCACAAACGCATAAAATAGAAAATGGCCATCGACTTATCGATGGCCATTTTTTATATCTAAAAACGATGAGACTACTTCTTCAATCTCTCGTTTAGTTTCTTGATGATTTCCTCACCATATCCAACAATATAACATTCTTAATATCATCACTAACAAACAAATAGCATTTTCTTTTATTATCATTATTTTGTTAGATAGTCAAAAATATTTTTAACTTTAATATACATTACATAATAAATCAACTTTTTATAAATTAAAAAATGATTACCATGAGTGTAGAAAATAAAGTTAAAATCGTTTTAAGTGAAGAACAAAAGACAGCAATTGCAGCTGGACTAAAAAGCCTAAAAGATACCTTAGGGCCTATCCTCGTCAGTTTAACGCCTTCGGAAAAGCAATCTATGTTAAAGCTTGGAGACAAATCCATCAGTTTTGTAAATAAAAACCTGATGTATGCTCAACAAAAGCCAGAGTTCATTCCCTCCTATCTAGATGTGAATGAATGGAAAATTGATATGCAGGCTAGAAATGATTTGGCTCCATACAATGCCGAAATTCAAGAACTAAATAGTCTTTTGTTAGATACTATTGCTCTATGCGGCAACGAAGCCTATGTGCAAGCCCTAACATACTACAACTCGGTAAAACAAGCGGCAAAAAGCAATGTGCCTGGCGCAAAACCTATTTATGAGGAATTGAAACAGCAATACCCCAACCACAAGAAAGCCAAAAGCGAGATTGAATAATTCAACTTCACTTATTAAACGAATAAGAAAGTGAAAGCCCCAACACGCATCCAAACGGATAGCTGTTGGGGTTCTTTATTTGGAAGCGGTAGTGTCTCAATTTTTGTGTAAATGTCTTTATTTAATTTTAATGTGGCTACATCTGTCAGGAAATGCCATATGAAAATCATTAAGAATAACTCCCCAATCAGGTATGGGTTTGCACCATGTTTTAGAGACTTTAAGACATGCTAAATATATTGATTTAATGGCAGATTTATCATCTGGAAATTGAGTTTTGTTTTTGGTGTACTTTCTAATGTTTTTATTTAAATTTTCAATTGCATTGGTGGTGTATATTATCCTTCGAATTTCAGGTGTGTAGTCAAAGAAATTAGTCCAGTTCTCCCAATTAGTACGCCAAGGCTTTAAAGCTGAAGGGTAACAATGCAACCATTTTTCTTCAAGGCTTACAAGATATTCTTCTGCCATCTCTTTATTAGGAGCTTTATAAAGCATCTTTAGGTCTTCAGAAAATGTTTTTCTGATCTTATAAGCTACATATCCGAAACTTTGCCTAATCATATGAATGACGCATATTTGTGTACTTGCTTTGCTAAAGGATGCTTGGATAGCTTGAGTGAATCCTTTTAAGTTATCTGTTACTGTAAGCAAGATATCTTTGACTCCTCTTGCTTTGATGTCATTGAGAACCTCGCGCCAAAATGAGACGCATTCTTCTTTACCTATCCATAAGCCTAAGACTTCTTTTCTACCATCGCTATTGAGTCCCATTATGATATAAACAGACTTACTAACAAGGCGATGGTTCTCTTTAACTTTAATATGGATACCATCCAGAGAACAAAATAGAACTCATCTAAAGGTCGATTACGCCACTTCTCAATCTTAGGAAGCAATAAATCAGTGAAGCGAGATACGGTACTTTTATCAATATCAACACCATATAAATCTTCTATGGCATCTTGTATGTCACGCACACTCATTCCTTTTGAATAAAGAGTTATGACATGATCTTCAATCTGATCAATTACACGTTTATGTTTGGGTACGATTTGAGGCTGAAAACTACCAGATCGATCTCTAGGAATAGATAAAGTATATTCTCCTAATTTTGACTTGACAGTCTTCTTACTACTTCCATTTCGGGCATTGTCAGAAATGCTTATTTCATTTTTACCATACCCCAAATGTTCATCTAGTTCTGTATCCAAGAGGGCTTGTAAACCTTCTTGATACAAATCATTCATATAATCATGAATGTTTTTGCCTGATTTCTTTATGGCCGATAAGTGTTCTTTTAAGTCTGATTTGTCCATACTTACAGTTTTTGTAAAGATCATGAAATTTATTAATTATAATCTTTACACAAAATCTGAGACAGTATCTTCTATCAAGCACTTATTTAGTTCCTCTTTTGACTTTGGAAGTGCTTCGAATAGCTTTTTTACTGCTTACAGGTACTTACGAAGTGCCTGTTATATGTTTTTTACTGCATACAAACACTTATTTAGTCATTGTTTTAACTTAGGAAGTGACTCTAATATGTCTTTTACTGCTTGGAGGATGTATTATAGATACTAGAGGGCCTTTTTAAATACAATCAAGATGTTTCTTTTAAATCCTTCGCAAAGAATTCAAACCAAACATATTATAATTACCAATATAACCTTATGATTTATTATGACCGGAAGCATTTTTTCATATTTTTACATTTCAGTTAAATACACAACAAGATAATCCTGACCCTGAAAAATAAGAATATGATTAAAAACTTTACTCTTTTATTATTCATTTTTGTGTCTTTCACACTACATGCACAAAACATTAACATACCGGATGCTAATTTTAAAAAGGCATTGGTCGACAATACTAATATTAACACCAATGGTGATAGTGAAATATCAGAGGATGAAGCGGAAGCTTATACCGGAGCTATTTCTGCAGATTCTCGTCAAATTACAGATGTAACAGGAATAGAACACTTTGTTAATATCACGGGGCTTTGGTTACGCTACAATAAACTAACATCCTTGGATTTGAGTAATAATTTGAAGATTACAGTACTTCACTGTTTCAGCAACGAACTGAGAAGTCTAAATCTTGGCAATAATACCGAAATTAGATACTTGACCTGCTACTATAATCAATTAACCAGTTTAGACCTCAGCAAAAATACAGCTCTTACAACTCTCAAGTGCAATGACAATCAATTGACTCAATTAGATTTGAGCAATAATACAGCACTTACTACCCTTGAGTGCGATGACAATCAATTAACCAGTTTAGATCTTAGTAATAATACAGAAATTACAAGGCTAGAATGTAGAAAAAATAGACTCAAAACATTGGATCTGAGCAATAACACGAAGATTACAAACCTTCATTGTGAAAATAATCAACTAAGTAGCTTAAACCTGAATAACATTACAAATATTTTTGCAGTCTACTGTAATAACAATCAACTAAGCAGTATAAATCTGAGTGATAATACTGAAATCTTCGCACTTTATTGTTTTCACAATAAACTAAGTAGCTTAGATCTAAAGAACAATACAAAATTACAAATTCTATATTGTTACAGTAATCAACTAAGCAGTTTAGATCTTGAAAGTAATACAACAATAACAGACCTTTATTGCTATGACAATAAACTAACCAGTTTAACCTTGAGTGAAAATAATTCACTAAGCAATTTAAAATGTAATAATAACAATTTCTTGTTTTCAGGCTTAAAGAAAATAAAAGACTCTTATTCTGATCTTAGTTATTCATCTTGGCATAAATTATTTTCGCTAATAAACGAAACGGATGGTTATATTATAGAATATTCAAGTGAAGTTGAAGTAAGTAATGTTAATACAATTTTCACATGGTATGACCTTGATAATAATATAGTTGATGAGAGCTTCATTAGTAAAGTAGAAGATGGAATTTTCAAATTCTTACAAACTGGTATTTTTCGCTGTAAAATGACGAATACCACTTTCCCAACAATCGAATTAGAAACTGAAGCAATTGCTATAAACAAGAATAGTATTATCGATATTCCTGATGCCAATTTTAAGAATGCACTGTTAAGCAAAGTATCGTTAGATATTAATAAGGACGATGAAATATCAGAAGCTGAAGCAGCTTTATGCACAGGACAACTAGGTGTAAGCAATCAAGGAATAGCTGATTTAACGGGGATTGAACACTTTATTAATATCACAAGTTTAGTATGTAGTAATAACATGCTGAGTGATTTAGATTTGTGTCAGAATAATAAACTTAGGTCTTTAGATTGTGGATATAATCAATTAACTAAGCTTGATATAAGTTGCCTTCCTGAACTAACTAGATTAACATGCCGAAATAATAAGCTAACCAGTATTGATCCTAGTCATAACGTCAAACTAATTGATTTTTATTGTGATGACAACATGCTAAGAGAGCTTGACATTAGTAAAAATTCAAACTTAATTTCTTTTTATTGTCGTGAAAATCTGTTCCCCTTTTCTGAATTAGAAAAAATAAAGAATAATTTCTCGAGATTAGACCATAGGTCCTCCAAAAAAATCTTTTCACCAATAGAGAATTTTATAGGTTATACCGTAGATTACTCTTCAGAAGTATTAATAGCAGACAAAAATACAACCTTCACTTGGTTTGATCCAAGTTACTATATAATTGGGAGTGAAATCGTAACTGAAAAAGAACCTGGGGTGTTTCAATTTTCAAAACCTGGAATCTTCTACTGTAGTATGACCAATCCTGAATTTCAGGGCCTCGATCTCAGAACCAATAAAGTTACAATAAGAAAAAAAGATCAATCAATCACTATAAATACAAGTCCAGAAAAGGCATACGTATTGGATGCATTGCTGTTGAATGCTACCGCAAGTTCTGGACTTGATGTTAGTTTTAATGTAATTAGTGGAAACGCTAGCATCTCCGACAATACTATTACTTTCAACAAGGAAGGAACCATAGAAATTAAAGCAATTCAGTTAGGGAATGATGAGTTTTCAGCATCTGAAAAAAGCTTTAATATTCAAGTAGAAAAGAAAACACAAACAATAACTTTTAATACACTACCAGATAAAGTAAACGTAAAAGACGTTATAGAAATAGGTGCTTCTGCGAGTTCTGGTCTTGAAACCAGTTTTGATATAATAAGCGGTGATGCTAGTATTAACGAAAACAAGATTACTTTCAATAAAGAAGGAGTCGTAGAAGTTAAAGCAACTCAGTTAGGGAATGATGAGTTTTCAGCATCTGAAAAAAGCTTTAATATTCAAGTAGAAAAGAAAACACAAACAATAACTTTTAATACACTACCAGATAAAGTAAACGTAAAAGATGTTATAGAAATAGGTGCTTCTGCGAGTTCTGGTCTAGCAACAAGTATTGATATAGTGAGTGGTGATGCAAGTATAAATGATAACAAGATTACTTTCAATAAAGAGGGTGTAGTAACAATTAAAGCTTTACAGGCAGGAAACATTGAATACAACTCTGTTGAGATTATTTCTGAGATTACTGTCAGTAAAAAGAATCAGAGCATTGCTTTCTCAGATACACCTACAAGTTCAAAAGTAAAAGATGTTATCACACTCAATACAAATTGCTCTTCATCATTACCTGTTAGTTATTCTATTATTTCAGGTATTGCAGACATTAATGAAGATCAACTAATTTGTACGCAAGCAGGCATACTTAAAATAAAAGCATTTCAAGCTGGAAATATTGAGTTTAACCCTACTGAAACCATTTTTGAGATTACCGTCAGTAAAAAGAATCAGAGCATTACTTTTACAGATGCGCCTTCGAGCGCCAAAGTAAATGATATCATCACACTCAAAACAAACTGCTCTTCATCACTACCTGTTAGCTATTCTATTATTTCAGGCACAGCAAATATTAATGAAGATCAACTAATTTGTACGCAAGCAGGAGTTCTTAAGATAAAAGTAACCCAAACTGGAAATATTGAATTTAATCCCACTGAGACTATTTTTGAGATTACTGTCAGTAAAAAGAATCAGAGCATTACTTTCTCAGATACACCTGCCAGTTCAAAAGTAAAAGATGTCATCACACTCAATACAAATTGCTCTTCATCACTACCTGTTAGTTATTCTATAATCTCAGGTATCGCAGATATTATTGAAGATCAACTAATTTGTAAGCAAGCAGGCATACTTAAGATAAAAGCATTGCAAACTGGGAATATTGAATTCAACCCCACCGAGGCAATCTTTGAGATTACTGTCAGCAAAAAAGATCAGAGCATCACTTTTACAGGTGTACCTTCGAGCGCTAAAGTAAATGATGTTATTAAACTTGAAGCAAATGCTTCTTCAGCACTACCTGTCAATTACTCTATCGTTTCGGGAACAGCAAATGTTAGTGGTGATCTATTGACCCCTACAAGCGAAGGAACTATTCAGGTAAAAGCTACCCAAGGTGGAAATGATGAATTTAATCCTACTGTGACTATCATCTCAATAGCTATTAGTAAGAAAGATCAAAGCATTACTTTTACAGATACACCTTCGAGCGCTAAGGTGAATGATGTTATTAAACTTGAGGGAAATGCTTCTTCAACACTATCTGTCAACTACTCTATTGTTTCAGGTATAGCAAATCTAAGCGGTGATCAATTGACCTGTACAAGCGAAGGAACTATTCAGGTAAAAGCAACCCAAACTGGAAATATTGAATTTAATCCTACTGTGACTATCATCTCAATAGCTATTAGTAAGAAAGATCAAAGCATTACTTTTACAGATGCACCTTCGAGCGCTAAAGTAAATGATGTCATTACACTTGAGGCAAATGCTTCTTCAACACTACCTGTCAGCTATTCTATTGTTTCGGGAACAGCAAATCAAAGTGGTGATCAATTGACCTGTACAAGCGAAGGAACTATTCAGATAAAAGCTACCCAAAGTGGGAATGATGAATTTAATCCTACAGTGACTATCATCTCAATAGTTATTAGTAAGAAAGATCAAAGCATTACTTTTACAGATGCGCCTTCGAGCGCCAAAGTAAATGATGTCATTACACTTGAGGCAAATGCTTCTTCAACACTACCTGTCAGCTATTCTATTGTTTCGGGAACAGCAAATCAAAGTGGTGATCAATTGACCTGTACAAGCGAAGGAACTATTCAGATAAAAGCTACCCAAGGTGGAAATGATGAATTTAATCCTACTGTGACTATCATTGAGATCTCAGTAAGTAAAAAGGATCAATTCATCACCTATAATGATATCCATTCAGAAGTTGAGGTCTCAGAGGAAATTGACTTAGATGTGACTAATAGTTCTGGTCTTGATGTAAGTTATATTATTGTAAAAGGGAATGCTAGTATTAGTGGTAATAAAATCGCTTTTAATGAAGTGGGAAATGTTATCATCAAGGCTATAAATGCAGGTAATGACGAATACAACGAAACAGAACAATCCCATCTATTTATCGTTCGAAAAAAAGAACAAGATATCAGCGTTGATAACGTTCCATCGCAGGTTACAATTAACGAAAGTTTGGATTTAAGTATTTCGGCAAGTTCGGGATTAGATATTGAACTGGAAGTTGTTTCAGGAACAGCCAACCTCACAGGTACAATTGTAAGCTTTACCGAAGTAGGTGAAGTAAAAATCAAAGCAAGTCAGACTGGTAATTCAGTTTATAAACCTACTGAAACAACATTTGCCATAAATATTGTCAAAAAGGATCAAACTTTAAACTTGCAAAACATTTCTAGTTCGGTATTGATAAATGAAACTCTTGAACTAATTGCAACTGCAAGTTCTAATTTACCGGTAAACTTTTCTATCATATCAGGCGATGCAGAACTTTTGGGTAATTCAATCACATTTACCAACGTTGGAACTGTAATCATAAAAGCTAAACAAATAGGAAATGAGGAATTCAACTCTGTAGAACAAACAATCGAATTCACAGTTGCCAAAAAAACTCAAACTATAAGCTTTGTAAACGCTCCTAAAACGGGAAAAGTAAACGATGTAATTGTATTAAAGGCAACTTCAAGCTCTAATTTAGATTTAGTTTTTAAGTTACTAGAAGGTAATGCAAGTATTAATGGCAATGAGTTAACCTGCACAAAGTCGGGGACGGTAAAAGTAAAAGCAAGTCAAGTTGGAAATGATGAATATGAATCAACTGAGGCAATAACCGAAATTACAGTAAGTAGAAGGATTCAGACTATAGACTTTACAAACACACCTGAGACAGTTAAAATAAACGAGGAGATTGAACTAAGTACAGCTGCAAGTTCAAATCTTGAGGTAACATTTGAATTAATTTCTGGTGGTGCAATTCTTTCAGGAGACTCTGTAGAATTTAATGAAGTTGGTATAGTTGAAATAAAAGCTATTCAAACTGGAAATGATGAATATGAAGCTTGTGAAAAAACAATTAAAATAACAGTTGATTTTGCTACAGGAATAGACGATGTTATAGAAACAAAAACTCAAATTTATCCGAATCCGGTAGAAACTGAGATGCTGATTAAATTTACTAATAGCGAAGCAAGAACCATTCGTATATTCAACCTTCTAGGTAGATTGAAATTACAAAAAGAAACGGCATCAAGCTCTGAGCGAATAAATCTTTCAGATTTTAAAAGTGGTCTGTACTTAATGAAAGTTCAATCGGCAAGTGGATCATTCACGCATAAAATTCTCAAAAAGTAAGAGATACAAACTCACAAAATAGAAAATGGCCATCGATTAGTCGATGGCCATTTTTAATATCTAAAACGATAAAATTACTTATTCAATCTCTCGTTTAGTTTCTTGATAATTTGCTTAGCATCGCCAACAATACCAAGGTCTGAAACCTGGAAAATAGGTGCATTCTTGTCTTTGTTAACTGCAATAATCAAATCAGAATCTTCCATACCTGCAACATGCTGAATGGCTCCTGAGATACCGAAAGCAAAATATAGATCTGGACGTACAGTCTTACCCGTTTGTCCTACCTGACGCTCGTGACCGATATAACCGGCATCAACCATCGCACGAGAAGCTGAAACTTCAGCATCAAGTGAAGTTGCCAATGCATCCATTGCATCGAAACCTTCTTGGTTACCAATACCACGACCACCCGATACGAGTATCTTTGCTTCTGTAATATCGATTAAATTGATTTCTTCCTTAACGGTTTTAACCAATTTCACCTTAATTTTAGAGGCATCGAAATCAACTTTATAATCAGTAATGATTCCTTCACGGCTTGTATCCGTATCCATTGCGAACAAAACGCCCGGACGAACTGTTCCCATTTGTGGACGGTGTTTCTTACAAACAATGGTTGCCATTAGGTTACCACCAAAAGCCGGACGAGTCATCAATAACTCACGGTTCGCTCCCACTTCAATCTTTGTACAGTCAGCCGTTAAACCAGTCTTAACACGAGCTGAAACACGAGGTCCCAAATCACGACCTAAAGTCGTTGCTCCGATCAATACTGAATCTGGCTTTCTATCGTTAATGATTTTGCAAATAGCCTGCGTGTATGGCTCAGTTGTGTAATCAGCCAATTCTGGAGCATCAACAACTAAAACCTCATCAGCACCAGCAGCAATAAGCGATTGTGCTTTAGAAGCGATATTATGCCCTAAAAGCATGGCATAAACCTTATCGTTTAACTCATCTGCCAATCGTCGTGCTTGTCCCAAAAGTTCCAATGCCACATTCTGAACAAGACCTTCGCGCTGCTCAATAAAAACATATATGCCTTTGTAATCTTCTAAATTCATAACAATTTAATTACGATATTTTAATTACGAATGAATAATTACGAATTACGGGATATAGATATTAATTGTCAGTTACAAATAGAAAACTCAATGTCTTTGCGTTTTCTTTAATCAAGAAAAAGATGTAACTATTAATTTGTAATTCGTAATTGAAAATTCGTAATTTATCTAGTTTAGAATGAATTTCTCTTTCATCTTGTTAATAATGATTCCAACAGCCTCGTCAGTATCTACCTCATAAAGTTCGCCAGCTGGTTTTAATCCACGTGCAAATGCTTTGTGTACACTTGTTGGTGATCCTTTAAGACCTAGTAAAGTTTCATCAACTTCAATTTGGTCTTTACCCCAAACTTCAACTTCTTTCTGGTAAGCATCAACGATACCACCAACAGTCATGTAACGAGGATTGTTTGCCGAAGCAAGAACAGTCACCACGCAAGGTGCTTCCACCTCCAAAATTTGGTAACCCTCTTCGATATGACGCTTCATTGTGAATGTTTTATCACCATCGAATTTCAAATCTTCAAGGTAAGATACCTGAGGTAAATCTAAGTGCTCAGCAATTTGAGGACCTACCTGAGCAGTATCACCATCAATCGCCTGACGACCCGTAATCAAAAGGTCGAAATCAAGCTTTTTAAGCGCTCCTGCAAGAGCGTATGATGTTGCAAGAGTATCTGCTCCTGCAAATTTTCTATCGGTCAAATGGATGGCTCTATCGGCTCCCATTGCAAATGCTTCTCGAAGAATCAAATCCGCTTGTGGAGGTCCCATAGTAATCACAGTAATGTGAGCACCCTTTTCTTCTTTTAACTGTAGCGCCATTTCCAAACCACCCTTATCATCAGGGTTGATAATACTTGGTACGCCTTCTCTGATTAGAGTTCCTGTTTTTGGATCGATTTTAATCTCAGTAGTATCAGGAACCTGCTTTATACAGACAACTATTTTCATTTTATATTTTTTTAGTATCAAGTATCGAGATATTAGTATCAAGAAAGATTACTATAACTCCATACCCAATTATTGATACCTAAAATTCTATTGTTTTATTTTTAGTATCGAGTATCAAGATTCAAGATGAACTTTCTTAATACTTGCTACTTGATACTTTGTTTTTCTTGATACTTACTTAAGCATATTAGCCGAAATCACCATTCTCTGAACTTCAGAAGTTCCTTCATAGATCTCAGTAATCTTAGCATCACGCATCATACGCTCTACTGGGTATTCGCGAGTGTAACCATAACCTCCGTGCAATTGAACGGCTTTGTTGGTAACCTCCATAGCCGTTTCGGCTGCATAAAGTTTCGCCATAGCTGCATCAACAGAATAAGCTATTTTATTATCTTTTTTGTAAGCTGCCTTACGAACCAACATACGAGAAGCTTCTGTCTTGGTATTCATATCAGCCAACTGGAACTGTGTATTCTGGAAAGCAGAAATGGCACGACCAAACTGTTTTCTTTCTTTCACATATTTCACCGTTTCGTTAATCGCACCTTGAGCTAAACCAAGAGCTTGTGCTGCGATACCAATTCGACCTCCATCAAGGGTTTTCATTGCAATACCAAAACCTTTGTTCAACTTACCCAACATATTAGCTTTAGGAAGAACACAGTTCTCAAAAATCAATTCGTTGGTTGCTGAACCTTTAATACCCATTTTCTTCTCTTTCTTACCAAAAGAGAAACCAGGTGTATCTTTTTCAATAATGAAAGCAGTAATACCACGAGTTCCCTTAGACTTATCAGTCATTGCGAAAATCACATAAACATGTGCATATTCCGCATTGGTAATAAAGATCTTAGATCCATTAATGATATAGTTATCACCATCTTCAACAGCTGTTGTTTGCTGACCAGCTGCATCAGTACCTGCATTAGGCTCGGTTAAACCGAAAGCTCCAATCCATTCACCAGAAGCTAGTTTTGGCAAATATTTTTGTTTTTGCTCTTCAGTACCGTGCTCCATAATTGGTGCTGCGCATAAAGATGTGTGAGCTGAAACAATAACACCAGTTGTACCACATACAGCTGAAAGTTCTTCAACAGCCATTGAATACATCAGGTTATTTCCACCTGCACCACCATATTGCTTTGGAATTGGAATTCCCATGATTCCAATCTTTGCCATTTTCTCAACCGTTTCGATTGGGAAACGCTCCTGCTCATCAACTTCTGCAGCAAGTGGCTTCACTTCGTTTTCAGCAAAATCCCTAATCATTTGCTGGAACAATTCCTGTTCTTTTGTAAGGCTAAAGTTCATTAATGTATTGTTTCAAAATTAAATTTCAAATCGAGCCCCTAACTCAATCCGGAAAAATTTCTTTAATTGCTTATTTTCTCTGCAAAGAAAGCTTAGTAAAAACGAATTTCGATACAAGATGATATGTTGTATATCAGAAAATTAGAATTATTCAACGCAAACGATGCAAATTGTTTAATATTTAACTAAAAATTAAACTTATAACTCAAATGATAAAAATATTTGATTAGATAATTATTCCTTTAATCAAAAAAAATCGGTTGCTGGTTTTTTCAAACCAACAACCGAAATAATATCTGTTTCAAACTAATTTGAATTAGTTAGAAACTTATTTGAATTTATTTAGATATTCTTAAGAATCAAAGCAGTTCCCATACCACCACCAATACATAGTGATGCTAATCCGAATTGCTTATTAGTACGTTTCATTTCATGAATCAAACTTACAGTAATACGAGTTCCTGAAGCTCCAATTGGGTGACCTAAAGCAATCGCTCCACCATTCACATTACATCTTTCCTGGAAGAATTCTGGTGCAACACCATGATCTTCGCTTAATTGTTTAACCACACCTAATGATTGTGCTGCAAAAGCTTCATTCAATTCCAACACTTCCATGTCAGTTAATTTCATATCTGCCTTTTTCAAAGCGCTAGCAATTGCTGGAACGGGTCCCATACCCATGATAGCTGGATCTACACCACCTTGACCAGTTGCTACAATCTCAGCAAGTGGCGTCAAGTTATGCTCTTTTACAGCCTCTTCAGAAGCAACTAATACAAAAGCAGCACCATCGTTAATACCTGAAGCATTACCAGCAGTTACAGTACCATCCTTTTTGAAAGCTGGACGTAAACCACCTAATTTCTCTTCACTTGTTCTACGGTTGATAAACTCATCAGCATCGAACACAATCGTTTCTCTACGCGATTTGATCTCAACAGGAACAATCTCGTTCTTGAAATGACCCGCATCCTGTGCTGCCATCGCTTTTTGTTGTGATCCAAATGCAAAAGCATCCTGCTCTTCGCGAGTTAGGCTATATTTAGCAGCAATATTTTCTGCCGTAATCCCCATATGGTAACCTTCAAAAGCATCAGTTAAACCATCGAATACCATATGATCGACAGCTTTAAGATCCATCATTTTATGACCACCACGAACAGTTCCTGGCATTACAAAACCAGCTTGTGACATATTCTCTGTACCACCAGCAATAATCATATTAGCTTCACCAGATTTGATGTTAGCGTAAGCCAAGTTGATGGTCTTCATACCAGAACCACAAATCATGTTGATTCCATAAGCTGGTACCTCTTGAGGAACACCCGCTTTAATTGAAGCCTGACGCGCAACACCTTGACCTTGACCTGCCATAAGAATGTTTCCTACGACAACCTCATCAAGTTTAGATGCATCAATCTTTGTTTCTTCAATAATATTTTTGATAACTCCTGCAGCTAAATCGGCAGCTGTAACTGGAGTTAGACTTCCTAAAAATTTTCCTAAAGCCGTTCTTTTGGCTGCAACGATATATACTTTACTCATGATGTTTATAATTGACAATTAATGATTTAAAAGTAAATTGTTTGAAAAATAAGAATAGTGACTTATAAACAAGATGCCTTACAATCTGCATTGGCTTGTTTCATTTCAGCTAAATCCTTTGCAATAATTAGTTTTGCATCAGTAGCTTCTTGTACTTGTTCAACGGTAAACATTGGGTTGATCTCTGTTAAAAGAATTCCCTCAGGTGTAATTTTCATCACTCCCATTTCTGTGATAATCATTTCCACTTGACCAGCTGCTGTTAAAGGCAAGTTACAAAGTGTCATAATTTTGTGATTCCCTCTGGCAGTGTGCTCCATTGATAAGATAACACGCTTAGCACCTACAATAAGGTCCATAGCACCACCCATTCCAGGTGTTTTTTTACCTGGAATCATCCAGTTAGCCAAATTTCCTTTTTCGTCAACCTGAAGGGCTCCTAAGAAAGTCACATCAACATGTCCACCTCGGATAATAGCAAAAGAAGCTGCAGAGTCGAAACTACTTGCTCCCTCTTTGTAAGTAATGTGACCACCACCTGCATTAACAAAATCCTTATCTTCTTCCCCTTCGGCAGGAACAGCTCCCATGCCAAGCAAACCATTCTCCGATTGAAGAATTACGTTAACATTTTCAGGTACATAGTTAGGAATAAATGTAGGCAAACCAATTCCTAAGTTTACTACATCACCATCTTGTAATTCAAGAGCTGAACGCTTTGCGATAATCTCTCTGATTTCTTTTTTATCCATCATTTTATGATTTACAGCACTGCTAGTTAGTATTAAGATTTTTAGTAGCAAGTATCAAGAATATAATGTATTAATCTTGATACTTTATACTGGGTACTTTGTACTAAATATTACTGGTTAATTCTTCTATCAAGTTCTTGAGCCAAATATGAAGCCACATCATCAGCATATTTATTCATACCGAAACCAGCATCGTAACCAAGCTCTTTAGCTAATTCGTGTGATAAACGAGGTCCACCACAAATCAAAATCACTTTATCACGTAAACCTTCCGCTTCAAGCATCTCTACTAGCTCAACAAGGTTTTGAATGTGAACATCTTTCTGAGTTACTGTTTGTGATACCAAAAGAACATCAGCTTTCATTTCGATCGCTTTAGCGATGAACTCTTCGTTTGGTACCTGTGATCCCATGTTTAGAGCCTCAATCATCTCATAACGCTCCAAACCGTAGTGACCTGCAAAACCTTTCATATTCATAATGGCATCGATACCTACAGTATGCGCATCAGTACCTGTACTAGCACCAACAACAACAACTTCACGCCCGATGTTTTCCTTAATGAAATCATCTGTTTCGTGCATATCCATAGTAGTAGACTCTACTTTTGGAACAACGATACTGGTGAAATCTACTGTATGAATTGAGCTTCCATAACAGTTGAAGAAAGTAAAACCTTCCATTAGTTCCTGAACGAACACAACCTGAACGTCCTCGAAACCCATTTTTTTCATCATCTGCTTAGCGGCCTCAATCGCTTCTTCACCTTTAGCAACAGGCAATGTAAAACTTACCTGAGTTTTACCATCGTTCATGGTATCGCCGTAAGGCTTAATTTTTGTTAGATCTAAGGTCTTGTCGAATTCATTCGAACTGGTAGAATAAAGTCCTCCACTCATTTTCTTTTATTTTTTTATAGTGAAGTATCAAGTTTTTAGAATCAAGTATCAAGAAGATTATTCATTTTTCTTGATACTTATATACTTGATACTCTATACTATTTGAGTTCCACTAATTATTTTTCTTCATTAAAGCTACAAAAGGATTGAAGTAGTTGCTTCCTTTTTCCACAACACCATCAAGTCCTTTACCACCATTAATAGGACGCTTAATATCAGCAAAAATCCCTTTTTCAAGTGCGGTAAACATACCTTCTTTCTCAATCTTCTCAAGCAATTCAATTGAATCTGCAAGAATCTTTTGAGCTCTGGTTCGAATTAAACCACCTTCTTTAAACTCAACCTCATCACCAATATTCTTCATATTATTGAAAATGTATTTCGCATTCTCAAGAGAAAGGTAACGGTCAGACATGAAAGGTGTGTGAATCGCTTCAGTTAACATACCCAATAGTTGGATTCCCTGTCCTGTCCAGATTGAAATCTGATTAAACAAAGCATCCTGTACATTACCCTTGAAGATATTACCTGTCATGAATTTTGTAGGAGGCATATACTTAAGTGGTGCCTTAGGGAAGATCTCACGAGTCATTTGTGCTTGTGCCAACTCGTAAAGGAAACCGTTCTCTAATCCTGGTTCCATTTCGAAAGCGTGACCTAATCCCATTTGCTCTTCAGGAAGATCAGCAATTACAGCTAACTGCTCGTTAATAAAGTCAGAAGCCAATACAGTATGTGCTTCGTCGAATGCATCAGCAGTTGTTAGGTAGTTATCCTCACCGGTATTGATAATCACACCAGCAAAACCATTCAATACTCTTGAGAAGTACTGATCAACTAATGTACGTTGCATATTGATATCACGGAAAAGAATACCATAAAGAGCATCATTCAACATCACATCTAAACCTTCAAGAGCACCCATAGCAGCGATCTCAGGCATACATAGACCAGAACAGTAGTTACACAAACGGATGTATTTGCCTTCTTCTTCACCAATTTTATCAAGGTGAGTACGCATAATGCGGAAGTTCTCCTGAGTAGCAACAGTACCACCGAAACCTTCAGTAGTTGCACCGTAAGGTACATAGTCAAGTAATGACTGACCTGTTGTACGAATTACAGCAATAATATCGGCACCTTGACGAGCAGCAGCTTCAGCTTGAATCACATCTTCGTAGATGTTACCAGTCGCTACAATAACGTATAGGTAAGGCTTAGGACCTTCACCAATGGTTTCTATATAGTTATCTCTTTTGGCTTTACGAGTCTTGATTTTATCAATACAATCGTTGATATATGGCTTAAGAGCTTCGTGAGCCTCTTCAACAGTGTGAGATGGTAATTGAGTGATATCTAATTCACCTTCAGCAATTTTCTCAGCAGCTTGTTGTGGATTTAATCCAGCTTCAATAATTGCATTTCCTAAGAAATACATCACCCCTTGGTTAAGAACACCTTTGTCCTTAATCTCATCCACTACAACATTTGGAAGTGGCACTTCGTTGTTGTCAACACCATCAATCCCCAAAAGACGACACAAGGTACGCTCTACAGATACAGTTGTATAGCTATCCACAAACTCCTGAACGTTGTCAGCAATTTTTCTCGAAACGCCCTTTGCGTAGTTAACTTTATCAAAGTCAAGACCTAGTTTACTCCTTTGCATTTTTGTTCTATGTTTAGATATATAGTTTTGTTTCTTCTTCTGTAATTTCAAACCCATCTGGTTTAAGCAAATTTTGATTCGCTTTTTCTATTATTTGTTGGTTTATTCCAAGTATTCCGGCAATACGAAGCGCCTCATGTGGCACCTTTGATGCATCATCTTCTACCAAGGAATAATCCATATAATCGTTTATATTATTCTTGTTGATCTCACCTTGCTTGAATTCCTTATCCAAACCTCTCACTCTCAACTTACGGCATCGTGCATCCAGACCACTGTAATGTGTTGTGATTACGGATAAGGTTTGATTCTCATTAAAAATCTCAGCCACCGCATTTACAATAGCTCTCCCCTCTGTTGGATTCGTTGTTCTAGCCAATTCATCAACTAGAATCAACACACTTTCTTTCCTTATTGATGCTTCAACCATCTCGTTGATTTTCACCATTTCAGATGCGAAAGAGGATAAACCATTCTGTTCTGACTGATCATCGCCAACCGAAACTAAGATTCGATTAACCAAGGCAATATTTGCCGATTGAGCTGGTACAAAAAAGCCAAACTGCAATAAATACTGACAAAGTGCTAAAGTTTTCAGAATAACTGTTTTACCAGCCATATTAGCACCCGTTATAAAACAAACCGATTGATTTAATTTGATATCAATGGCTTGAAAATTTCTTTTTGATAAAGCCAATGTCTCCTTTATTTGAGGATGAAACATGGCTTTAAACGCCGTTGTTGATTCTGATATTTGAGCGCGATTAAATCCCATATTATCAGCAATAAGTGCTTTCGCAATAATAACATCAAGATGTGCAACTTGATTCAGAGCCTTTTCCAAATCACTTGCGAAAGGATAAAGCTGTTCACATATCTGTGCTCTAACTTCAGTCTCAATTTCTTCTGACCTTCTTTGTAAAGCATCCAAATTCTGTCCATCATTCTTCGCTGGATCAGCTTTTATGGCGGCCTTTAATTCTTTTATTTCTCTTCTAACTTTAGCAAGATCTTCCGAGTATGCATCATAAATATAAAAAGATGGAATTCTATTATTTTCAGGATCAAGAATCGAGATCATTGCATTCAAATCTGGAATCTCTATCAATCTGGTTTCAAACTCCTGCTGCAGTTTAAGTATCTCGAAAGATACCATTGCGAAAGATTTGATCTCGAAAAGCTCAATATCATCCAAAATAAGATTTGACTTGATATTTTTAACGCTTCCTTTGATGTCTCGCACCTGCATGAGTTTGGTCTGAATTTTATTAATCAGCCCTGCATTTGTTCCTCCTAAAATTCTATAAATACGATTGACCAAATCAAGTTCCTGATTAATCTCATCAGCCTGATACAGCATAGGCATATCAAGTAAGTAACGCTTTCCTAAACTGGATTGCAGCTGCATACTCTCCACCAAATGTTGAAGACCTTTTACTTGAGATATGGCAATTCGTAACTTCATTTATCAAAATTAGATGTGAGTATCAAGATATGAGATGATTTACAACTTCTTCTGCGTTTTCTAAATTTTAACCGCAGAGTGCGCAAAGTATTTTGGCAATGTTCACTAAGAATTTATAGTCACTGAAAATCACTTCTTTACTTTTTCACCTTTTTACTCATTCACTGATTAACTCTCTTACATTATAAACAGGCAAGTTCAGTTTATCTTCCATTGCTTGTTTTAGTTCGTCTGAATTCAAACAATAACCATCGGGTGATACCGGATTGATGCAAACCGCTATCAACTTCGTTTTCTGCAAGACTTTTATCTGTCCGCCACGCTTTATAAAAGCGTAATAGGTTTCGGGAGAAGCAAATATTCGCGTAAAATCCCGAACAATAATTTCAATGTCTTTTATCTGTTTTTGAACTCTTAAAAAGTTCAAAAATTTATCGGTAATCGCACCGTTTACAAAAATCCGATTCCCTTGTGTAAAGAGCTTATCCTTCGCTTTTTCAATCAACAGAACCGATTCAATCTCTAAATCAATTAAGTTTCCTTTATCATCTATTGCCCAAATACCTTTTTGTATAGGCAATAATCGCTCTTTAATTTCTTCATCTACGGCCGTCATACTTATCAGATCGTAGGTGTAATTGGTTTTATAAACCAATTGTGGGATGTTTGCCGAAAGTGCTGCTCCTGTGGCCAAAATCATGGCTTCAGTAACTGCTGGCGATCCCAAACTTTTTCGTGACAGAGCTCCATCAACCAGAGTCAAATCAACATCAAAGTTTTTCATTTGTGATATCAGGTCTTTAATAGCGGCATTGCTAGCCGGGCCTGAGATCATCACCTTATCGCTTGATTTAGCTTTTGCAGTCACCAATCGCCCTAATGAGGTTGATTGCGTGCTGACATCCAAAACTTCAGCAATCAGGTTTTTCTTTTGGTAATGCAATTCAGAAGTCACAAAAATCATCCCCTCATAAACCTCAATTTCAGGTTTGTGAGTTTGAGTCACTGCGTCGGTATTCTCTCCATCAACACCTATAGAAGTGAGTGCTATTTGTTTAGTGCTGCCGCTCAATCGCGACAGCACATAATTTAAACACTCGGTTTTCCCGGTATTTTTTTCAAGTCCAACAATAGACAGACTTTTGTATTTTTCTATTTCCTTTATGAAAGGCATTCCGTTTTTTTGTTTCTCTCTTTACGTTGCAATAAAGATGGCTCAATAGCCAATCTGCTACCTTCAAGAAGAGATGCTACACCTTCCGGCTGTTTGTGATCAGAACATTCTGGACAGTGACAATCCTCGATATAACCTTTAGGTTCAGTATAAGTCGTGATAACACCTTCGAAGTTACGCAAAATCACTTTAGTAGGACTCTGAGAAACAACATATTGAGGCATTACTGGGATTTTACCTCCTCCACCTGGAGCATCGACTACGAAAGTAGGTACCGCGAAACCAGAAGTATGACCACGAAGACTCTCAATAATCTCAATACCCTTAGAAACTGGCGTTCTAAAGTGCGAAAGTCCCATTGATAGGTCACATTGGTAGATATAGTATGGACGAATACGGTTCTTAACCAAGTTGTGAACCAATTTCTTCATCACGTGAACACAATCGTTAACACCTTTCAACAATACTGATTGGTTACCCAATGGTACACCTGCATTAGCTAAACGAGCAACAGCTTCATTTGCTTCTGGAGTCATCTCGTCTGAGTGATTGAAATGCGTATTTACCCATACTGGATGGTATTTCTTAAGCATGTTTACCAAACCTTCGGTAATACGCTGTGGCAATACAACAGGCGTACGAGTACCGATACGGATAATCTCAACATGAGGAATGGCACGTAATGAGCTGATGATGTATTCTAGTTTATCATCACCAATCAATAAAGCATCACCACCTGAAAGAACAACGTCTCTCACTTGAGGTGTGTTTTTGATATACTCAATTGCCTTCTCGATATTATCCTGTGGTGTAGAAGCATCGGACTGTCCCGCAAAACGACGACGTGTACAGTGACGACAATACATAGAACACATATCAGTAATCAAGAACAATACACGATCTGGATAACGGTGCGTTAAACCAGGAACTGGAGAATCTTCATCCTCGTGCAATGGATCTAAAAGATCGGCATCAGCGTGGTGAACTTCCAAACCCGTAGGAATAGCCTGCTTACGAACAGGACATTCTGGGTTATTTACATCTACAAGAGATAAATAATATGGCGTAATAGCCATACGCAATGTTGCCAACGACTTCTTAACACCTTCTTCTTCATCAGCTGTAAGGTTGATGTACTTTTTAAGATCTTCAAGAGTTTCGATACGGTTTCTTACCTGCCATCTCCAATCATTCCACTGCTCATCTGTAACCTGTGGAAACATTTCCTTACGTCCCTTATTTTCAATCATCATATTTTGTTTTAGTCTCAAGATTTAGAATCAAGTATCAAGGAGAAATTCTCTGTTGTATCAAAAATTAGGTCTTGATACTCGATACTCTTATCTCAATTCTATAATCTACACGTATAATTTTTCAAATAACTCTCTAATTCCAGCTGATTCTCTAACGATTTCAAGTGTTAGATCGGCATGACCAATTGCATAACCATTTCCAACAATCATATCAACATCTTTACCTACTCCTTCAGCACCCAAAGCTGCTTTAGAGAAAGAAGTTGCCATAGAGAAGAAATACACACAACCACGATCTTTAGTGATCAAAATTGATGACATTTCAGTAGAAGCAACATTTACATTATTGATAACCACATCGCAACCTTCTTCGCCACAAATCTTAGTTACCTCTGTGTAAACCTTCATAACGTCAGTTGCATCACCAACAATAACATCAGTAGCTAAACCTAAGTCTGTAATACGTTTTGCATTCTCTTCAGAGTACTCAACAACAATTACTTTTCCTTTAGGGCCTACTTTTTTCATTGCCTGGTAGCAGCAAAGAACACCCGATTTTCCACCACCACCGATGATGCAAACTGTATCGCCTTCCTTAACCAATCGATCAACCTGAGCAGGAGCACCCGCTACATCAAGAGCAGCTAAAGCTAATTTCTCTGGTAAGTCAGATGGAAGAACTGCATATAAACCTGAAGCAAAAAGAATCGCTTGACCATCGATATCAACCTGATCGTTTGACAGGTTAATATTCTTAATCTTATCAATTTTAAGTGGTGTAAGAGATAGAGAAACCAAAGTTGCTACCTTATCACCTACTTTAAGGTTTTGATTTGGGAAATTTGGTCCAACTTCTTTAATTGTACCAATCAACATTCCTCCAGAACCCGTCACTGGGTTTTGCATTTTACCACGTTCAGAAACGATAGATAGAATCATTTCTTCCATCTTCGCTGTATCTGCATCACAAGCCCCTTTTACCTGAGTAAAACTTGCTGAATCAATGTTTAAAGTCTCAACATCGATTAACACCTCATTGTCATAAATAGACATTGTATTATCCAACTTAATAGCTGGCTGTGGAAGTGTTCCTTGTGGCTCAAGAACTCTATGAGTTCCGTATTTGTTTCCTGCTTTCATTCTTTTATAATCTTTTAGTATCAAGTACAAAGTATCAAGAAGGTTTACTAACTCGTCTTGATACTTGATTCTAATATCTTGAGACTATTTTTTTGTTAATCCTAAAATTTCTCTTGCTTCTGCTGGAGTAGCGATTTCGCGACCAAACTCATTGGCCAAACGAACCACTTTTTCTACTAATTCACCATTCGACTTAGCAACAACACCTCTTGAGATCATGGTGTTATCTTCGAAACCAACACGAACGTGACCACCATCGATGATAGCGGCTGCAGCTAGTGGGAATTCGAAACGACCAATACCTGCAACAGTATAAGTTGAATCAGCAGGAATACTACCACGCATAAAATTAAAATCGCGAAGTGTACCAGAGATTCCTCCATTAACACCCATTACAAAATCAAAATGCATAGGCGATTGGATAAAACCCTTTTTGTGAAGACGAAGAGCCATATCAATCATGGACTTATCGAAAACTTCTAACTCAGGTTTAATTCCTCTTTCGATCATTTTCTCACCGAAATACTTAATCGTATTCTCAGTATTTTCGAAAACTTCGTCACCACCAAAGTTTAATGTACCACAGTCAAGAGTTGCCATTTCTGGATTCAACTCTGTTGGCTGAAGTCTTTCGTCATTGGTCATTCCTACAGCACCACCAGTTGATGGTTGAATAATTACGTCAGGGTATTGAGCATGGATAGCATCCATTACCAATTTAAAACGATCTTTATCTTGCGTAGGAGTACCATCATCGTGACGAACGTGAAGGTGAATGATACTAGCACCAGCTTCAATTGCTGAGCCAGCTTCGCGAACACATTCTTCAACTGTATATGGAACAGCAGGGTTATGCTCTTTTGTTACTTCGGCGCCACTAATAGCAGCTGTGATAATTAACTTTTCCATGGTTTAGGTATTTAGAAATATGAGCCAAGAATGAAATTTGAAGTAGTTAGTCGGTAATTCTTAGTCCTCATCCTTGACTCATATTATTAAAATCAAATATTATTTACGTTGACTTGCTTTTGGTGTAACACAAGTACCAACTGCACGACAAGTTACGATAGGCTCTTCAAGCAAATCACAAGCTGAATCAGAAATATCAGTTCTAGGAACGATAACCTTACGCGCTTCGAATTTCATCTTACGACTTGAGTTACCTTCTTTGATAATTTCACCTACAGCTTCAATATAATCACCAGCATAAACAGGAGCTAAAAATTCAACGCTTTCGTATCCTGCAAACAAACCTTCATCGCCATCACGACGAATCAATAACTCAGTAGCGACATCACCAAAAAGTTGAAGCATTTTAGCACCATCAACAAGGTTTCCACCATAATGAGCATCGTGTGAACTCATGCGTACTCTAATAATTGCTTGTTCCATAATCGTATTGTGTTTGTATTTTTTGTTTCTATAGTCAATTTAAAATGAGGCATTTTAAACCTCTATTACCTTTATCTAGTTTGCTTTTACAATAAAGTCAACATAGATAGAAGGTGTTTTAACCTCTTCTGGCTTAAATGTTCCTGCTTCAACAATTTCTTCTGCTTCAACAATTACCAAATCGCCTGCAGTTGCCATAAGTGGATTAAAGTTTTGTGATGTACCACGGTAAGTTAAGTTTCCATGAGTATCACTCATACTTGCTCCAATTAAAGAAACATCAGCATGTAATGGTTTTTCAAGAATGAATTCCTTACCGTCTACGGTAATAATATCTTTTCCTTCAGCAACCATGGTACCCAATCCAGTTGGCGTTAATACACCACCAAGTCCAGCACCACCAGCACGTACACGTTCTGCCAAAGTTCCTTGAGGACTAAATTCAACAACTAATTCACCATTGTTCATCTGCTCAATTGAAGCAGAATTTGCTCCAACATAAGAAGTGATTACTTTATCAACCTGCTTGTTAGCAATCAATTTCCCTAAGCCTTTATCGGCAAATGCAGTATCATTACAAACAATTGTTAAATTTTTAACATTCGAGGCAACAATGCCATCAACCATTTGGTTGGCAGTTCCAACCGATAAAAAGCCACCAATCATGATAGTCATACCATCTTTAATCTTGGCAACAGCCTCTTCAAATGAAATTATCTTGTTCAT
>Ga0209272_10000707_pt1 | contig 24713 bp, 21 predicted proteins | sample tdDd002_FD_187125 | JGI IMG/M metagenome (GOLD analysis project Ga0209272, IMG submission 187125) | Marine sediment microbial communities from the Atlantic coast under amendment with organic carbon and nitrate - tdDd00.2 (SPAdes)... | ecosystem: Environmental > Aquatic > Marine > Coastal >... | reverse complement strand
CTCAGTGATGAGGCCGCCGGCTTCTAAGGTTTGCAAGCCGATGTAACGGCCGATACCGTGGTCAAGGTGAACCACAGGCTGGCCGGTTTTAAGCTCAGCAAGGTGACGGATAACCGTATCACTGTTGACCGCGCGGCGGTCTTTCTTGCGCCGCTGAATGACGCGGTCACCCAGCAGGTCACTTTCACAGATCAGCGCGACGTTCGGCGTTTGATGGATAAAGCCATGTTCTGCGGCACCTAAAATAAGGGAAATACGCTCTTTGCCTTCGATGGCGTTCGCGAGGCTCTGAGCTTCAACCGGTTTAAGCTTGATCCGTTGCAGTAGTTCAAGCAGCGCCTCACGTCGGCCTTCCGATTCGACCGAGAAGACGATTTTTCCATCGAACTGTTCAACAAATTGGCGTAAAGAGGCTAATGGCTCTTTATTTTGTTGCTGGACGTGCAAATCGGGCAGCGATTCAAGCGGCGGGTTACATCGCCCTGCTTTGTTCTCAACACTGGCGACGCTAAGGCGCGCCTGAGACATGGTTTTTAATTGGCTAAACAGCTCATCTTTTTTCAGCCATAGCTCGTTGGGTGGCAGCAGCGGACGCAGTGGGTCTATTTTACGTTGATCGTAGCGATAGTCGACATCGGTCAGGAAGGTGTCGATGCTCGGTTCAAGGTCGCCAACGGTGATCAGTAAGGTGTTGTCTGCGATATAATCGAACAAGGTTTCGGTTTGTTCGAAAAACAGCGGTTGCCAATACTCGATACCTGCAGGCCATATACCTTTACTCACTTGCATGTAAACCGATTCTGGTTCGCGGCGTGCATCAAAGCGTTGACGCCAGCGAACGCGGAAGTCTTCTATGGCGTTTTCGGTGGTCGGGAACTCATGGGCAGGAAGCAGCTGAATTTGGCCGACATCTTCTATTGAGCGCTGACTTTCAGGGTCGAAGGTGCGGATGCTATCAATTTCATCATCGAAAAAGTCGATACGGTATGGGTCGGAGCTGCCTGTTGGGTATAAATCGATGATCGAACCGCGACTGGCGTATTCACCAGGGCCAAACACTTGGTCTACGTTTCGATAGCCCGACTTTTCTAACTGGATACGCAAAGACTCAAGCGAGTATTGCTCTCCGGCTTTCACCATTAGTGTGTGTTGGAGTAAGAAGTCTCGTGGTGATTGCCTTTGCAACAAGGTGCTAATCGGCACCACCGTAATGCCGTCGGTTTGACTTGGCAGGCGGTAAAGGTGCGCGATACGGTCAGAGATAATATCTTGGTGCGGCGAAAAGTTGTCGTAGGGTAGGGTTTCCCAATCGGGAAACAGCTGAATCTCAGTGGTGGTAAATTGCTCGACTTCACTGGACAGTTTTAAGGCCATTTGAGGATCAGGCACCACTAATAAGGTGTGACCTTGGTGCGCTTGGGCAAGTTCAGCTACCGCTATGGATAGCGCCGCGCCCTTGAGATTTCCGACGTGTTTTTTATCTCCCGCTTTAGTCGGTAAAGCAAGAGAGAGTAATGATGAATTTGGCATAAGGGTGTTTATTTATTCTCGTCACGATCGCGTGAGCGTTTGCGTAATAGCTTTTGTTGTTGATACAGGGCGGCTTTGATCAAGAGATCTTGGTCTTCGTCTCGAAGGCGCAGAAATGAAACGGTCATTTTGCTGCTCTGCTCATCGGGTTCACTTTGCGTGACCTGACCATAGCAATAGATGGCCGAGGCTGGGCGCTCAAGAAACAGTTTGACTCGGACTAATTGACCAAGCTTTAGCGGCTTATTGGCAATATAGCTGAACTGGCTTGCTCCAAAGCTAACGGTGGTGTGGCTGTATTTGGCCTCGTTTTGTTGCGACAACAAAAACGTCAGTAAGAGATTTAATTTGCTATTTTGAGTGTCTAGCAGTTGCACCACGTGGGACAGATCGCTGTTTCTTAGTTCTGTCACGGCTTTGTCGGTTAAGGTATCAAGCGAGCTAAACTCCGATGCGACAAGAAAAGGCGCTGGGATCTCGTTAATAAAGTCTTCAAGTTCTGGCAAAGCAAAGCCATCGACCAAAGGCTCAATATTGGCGGTCAATCCGTGTTGAACGGTAAAGAATTCTTGCTGGTCCATACTTCACTTCCTGTCAGGCTAACCTTTTGATTATCGCAGTGTTGGAGAATGAATCAAGAAAACTTAGCCGACCATTGTAAGGTTTTCGCAATTTATCTTCTATTTCCGCCAAGAAGTGCTACACCTAGCCTCGCTTTCTCGTTACATTACCAGTTAGAATTTATTTAAGGTTTTACAATATGTTCCATCCTATTTCTGCGTATATTGGCTTTCGCTATTTGCGCGGGCGTTCAGGAGACCGTTTTAGTCGTTTTGTCTCTTATATGTCGACGGCCGGCATTACCATAGGCGTCATGTCTTTGATCACCGTGTTATCGGTGATGAATGGTTTTGAGGCCCAACTGAAAGGACGCATACTCGGTGTGTTACCGCAGGCGGTGGTCTATCAAGCAGATCATAAAACGGAGCGCCGCGAGTCCGCGCCCGATTTTCTTACTCAACTTCCCCATGTGCAGTCTGTTCATCCTATTACGCGTAGTGAAGCGATTATCCAAAGCCCTGCTCAGCTATCGGCGGGGTTACTGATAGGGATTGACCCGACTGAAAATGATCCTATTCAGTACCACCTAATTGGCGGTCAATTATCGTCACTACAAGCTGGGGAGTATCGGGTCTTTCTCGGCCACGCACTGTCGCGTCAGCTGAATGTGCGAGTTGGGGATAAAGTCCGTTTGATGGTAACCGGTGCGAGTCAGTTTACTCCTTTAGGCCGAGTGCCACGGCAGCGAAACTTCACCGTTGCCGGAGTGTTTAACACCGGTTCTGATATCGACGCCCAATTGATGGTTGCTAACATTGAAGATGTTGGTCGTTTACTCAAATACACCAGCAATACCATCAGTGGCTGGCGTCTGTTTTTTGATGACCCATTTGTCGTGTCTGAACTGGCGAGTAAACCGCTTGCTCAAGGTTGGCAATGGAGCGACTGGCGTGAACAGCGCGGCGAACTCTTTCAAGCGGTTAAAATGGAAAAAAACATGATGGGTTTAATGCTTGGCCTGATTGTTGGAGTCGCGGCATTTAACATCATTTCTGCGCTGATCATGGTGGTGATGGAGAAACAATCTGAAGTCGCCATTTTGAAAACCCAAGGTATGACCAATTATCAGATCTTGATGATTTTTATGGTGCAAGGGGCGAGCAGTGGCGTGATCGGCGCATTAGTCGGCGGGGCGCTTGGGGTAACGCTTTCTAGTTACCTGAATGATATTTTAAAAATGCTTGGCGTGAACCTATTTACCATTGGCAGTGAGCTTCCGGTACTAATTAACCCATTACAAATTACCACCGTGATCGTACTGGCTATCGTGCTCAGTATTGTTGCAACGCTATTTCCCTCTTACCGCGCATCATCGGTAAAACCAGCTGAGGCCCTACGCTATGAGTGATCTTCTACATTGCCATTCTGTTTGTAAAACTTATCGCGAAGGCGACATGGAAACAGAGGTATTAAAAGGCGTGAGTTTTAGCCTAAAAAGTGGCGAGTTGGCCTCGATAATTGGTTCGTCTGGCTCGGGCAAAAGTACCTTGTTGCATGTGCTTGGGGCGTTAGACGATACGACATCTGGTCATGTTACGTTTCGTGGCGAGCAACTCGATCAGTTAAGTAGCAATAAACAAGCGCAAATTCGTAACCAATACATTGGGTTTGTGTATCAGTTCCATCACCTGTTGGCGGATTTTTCGGCGCTGGAAAACGTGGCGATGCCGTTATTAATAGGGGGGAGCAAAGTCGCAGACGCGAAAGAGCAGGCTCGGGCGTTACTTGAAAAGGTCGGCCTTGGCCACCGTATCGAACATCGCCCAGCGGAGCTTTCGGGGGGCGAACGTCAGCGAGTGGCGATAGCGAGGGCGTTGGTGAACAAACCTGCTTTAGTCCTTGCCGATGAGCCGACTGGTAATTTGGATCACGCTACCGCCTTGTCGATTTACGATTTAATGCGCGAGCTTAACCAAGAGTCTGGCACCGCTTTTTTAGTGGTGACGCACGATGGCGAGTTAGCGGGCAAAATGGACAGGCAACTGCACATGCAAGATGGCTTGCTGCTGGATGATAGTGCAGCTAGGGAGCAGGCTCAGTTATGAACACTTGGTTGTCATTGCTGATTGGCGGCAGGTTTAGCCGCGCTAAAAAACGCAATAAAATGGTGTCGTTTATCTCTTTATCCTCAACGGTCGGTATTGCTGTTGGGGTGGCGGTGATCATCATTGGCTTATCCGCTATGAATGGCTTTGAACGCGAACTCGAGCAACGAGTGTTGTCGGTGGTAGCCCATGGCGAATTTGAAGGGGTAAAAGAGCCGATTCAAACCTGGCCTGATATTGTCACCCTTGCCGAGGATCACCCGAAAGTTGAAGCTGCGGCCCCCTATATTCGCTTGACCGGGCTAATAGAAAAAGGCCAGAAACTTAAAGCCCTCGAGGTGCGTGGGGTTGACCCGCAACTCGAAAGCCGAGTCTCTAACTTATCTCAATATGTTACCGACGACGCGTGGCGCTCTTTTGCGGCGGGCAGCAATCAGGTGATCTTAGGCAAAGGGATCGCGCAAACCCTTGGTGCATCCGTGGGCGACAGCGTGACGCTATTGGTGCCACCGGCAAGCGGCGACTTGAAAGTGCGCTCGCCAAAACGTATTCGTTTAAAAGTGGCGGGATTACTGGCGCTCGGAGGTCAAATTGACCACGGGTTAGCGCTGTTGCCCGTTAAAGATGCTCAGTCGTATATTGGCTTAGGTGAACGGGTAACTGGGGTGTCGGTTAAAACCAACGATGTGCTTCATGCCGACTCCATCATTCGTGAGGTGGGAAATAAGTTGCCCATTTATGTCTACCTGAAGAGTTGGAAGCAGAAATACGGATTTCTCTATCGGGATATTCAACTGGTGCGCACCATTATGTATTTGGTGATGGTATTGGTGATAGGCGTGGCCTGTTTTAACATTGTCTCGACCTTGATGATGGCTGTCAAAGACCGGGCGTCTGAAATTGCTATTTTAAAAACTATGGGCGCCAGCGATGGTTTGATCCGGCGGATTTTTATTTGGCAAGGGGTGTTCTCGGGCGTGACGGGCAGTATTGCGGGTAGTGTGGTGGGGTTACTGATTGCGTTAAATCTAACCGGGTTATTGAAAGGGTTAGAAAGCGTGATTGGTCATCAATTCCTATCAGGGGACATCTACTTTGTTGAGTTCCTCCCTTCGCAAGTCAACATGTTAGACGTGGTTGTGGTGTCAGGCACTGCGATTGCCTTGAGTTTACTGGCGACTTTATACCCTGCTAGTCGGGCGAGTAAGATGAATCCGGCTTCGGTGTTAAGTTCAAAGTAGATAAAAAAGGGCCAATAGGCCCTTTTTTGATAAACAGTTCAATTACATCAAGATGTTACCTAGTTACAACTCTTGCTCTCTCACCGTCAATAAGCTTTGCGCTTAGCGCAGTTTCAATCTAATACTACGACGTTGCCAACTACGAACAACGGAGTAGCGCCATAGGCCGCGGATCCCGAAGTAACCAATCATGGCAGATACGACACCACAAATCGTACATCCGAGGATAAACGGAGGGCCGATAGTCGACATTTGGCTAATGATGAAATCCCAAGAAAGCTCAAAATGGAACGCTTGCGGTGGTACAGACATCGCAACCGCGCCGACTTTGTAGGCAAAGTAGAACAGTACTGGCATGGTAATAGGGTTACTTATCCAGACCAATGCAACGGATAGGGGTAAGTTGACGCCACATAAAATGGCAAGACCGGCTGCCATGATCATTTGGCTTGGAAGAGGAACAAAAGCCATAAAAAGGCCAACGGCAAAAGCGCCTGCTGCCGAACGACGGTTTAAACACCAAAGGTTCGGGTTATACAGTACATTGCCAAATATTTTTAATGCCTTCTGACGTTTTATCAACTCGTGATCAGGCAAAAAACGTTGAATTAATTTCTTCGGCATAAGGGATGATGACTCACTTTTCTTGCTGGACAATGATTTTTTTTGTGGCAACGGTTTGTTCATCGGCCCTTTGGACAACCATGCCGCATCACTTGTGGTTAATTCCGCTTGGAATACTCATTCCAGTGGCGTTCATAACGCCCATTCTTGGCGTACTACGAGGGATGCTTTGCGCTGTTTTAGTCGTGCTTGCACACGGCTCTTTATACCAGCAACGAATACACGTCGTATTTGACGGAAGTCAGGATATTACCATAACCGGCCAAATTGACAGCTTTTTTAAGCCATTAAGTCACGGCTATCAAACATCTTTTGTTGTTCAGCAACGAAATCAGCGCTCCATCCCCTGGATTTATTCTCCCACCTTAAGGGTTATTTGGCCTCAAGAGCCGGAAAGTGAGCCGCAAACACCACTCCCCGCGATTGGCGAACAGTGGCAATTGCAGGTCAAATTAAAACCAGTACTCGGTCGTTTAAATATAGCGGGTTTTGATAAAGAGAAGCACTTTGTTACTCAAAGGTGGCATGGCGTCGCGGTAGTAACAGGGGCCCAGCCTATCAGTCGAGATGCGTCGATGCGCGGGCAGTTTCGTCAGCAAGTCTTTGAGCAAACAATAACACTGCCTCGGCAAGGCTATTTGCTGGCGCTTTCTTTTGGTGACCGAAGCCATCTGGCGCAAAGCGACTGGTTGAAGTTGCGCAATAGTGGTTTGATCCATTTGTTAGCGATTTCTGGCTTGCATGTGGGGATGGCGTTTGCGCTCGGCTGGTGGGTCGCAAGAGGGCTTACTTTTATGCCTTGGAGTAGTTGGGCGCCGCTTATCGGTGGGATATCGCTTGCTTTTTGCTATGCCTGGTTGGCCGGGTTTAGCCTACCGACGCAGCGTGCCTTATTGATGTGTGCGGTTTTAGCCGGCAGCACCATGCTGGGCCTTCATTTTAACCCTTGGAAAATTTTACTGATCTGTTTGTGTTTGATGCTGTTGATGGACCCATTTTCGGTGATGTCGGTGGGGTTTTGGCTCTCTTATGGGGCGGTTGCGGTGATCTATTTGTTTCTTCGGGCCAACGATGGCGGAGTATCGAGTTGGCGAGCCAAACTGATGCAACTGGTGAAATTGCAGTTTTGGCTGCTGGTTGGTTTGCTGCCGATGAGTGTCTATGTGTTTCAAGGGACGAGCGTGTTATCCCCTCTGTTTAACTTAATGTTTGTGCCTTGGGTTAGCGTGGTCTGCTTACCTTTGATTGTTTTGGCGTTGTTGATGACCTTAATAGCGCCAGATGTGAGTGGCGTTTTCTGGCGTCTTGCTGATGGTGCTTTGCTGCCTGTTTCCTACGCGATTGAGTATGCCAACTGGGGGTGGCAGGCCTTAGCGCAAGATTGGGCCTTGCTTGGTATGGTTCCCCTCTCTGTTTTAATGGTTTATCGGCTGCTAACGGCGGTGCAACTGTTTAGCGTGGCTACGCTGATCATAGCGGCGGTGTGGCCCCGTCTGCCGCCATCAGGTTGGGTGTTCAATCTGCTTGATGTCGGCCACGGTCTTGCGGTGTTGATTGAGAAAGATGGTCGCGCCATTTTATACGATACAGGCTTAGCATGGCCTCAAGGAAGTTACGCTCAAAGTGTAATAGAGCCGGTGCTATTGGCGAAAGGCATCACCCGCCTTGATGGCATGATATTAAGCCATCTAGATAGCGATCATGCGGGTGGGCGAGGCCACATGGAAAGTAAGTTTAGCCCAAAGTGGTTAAGAGCGAGCCAACACTTACCCCATTACCAAAGTTGCAAAAAAGGGGATAACTGGCGTTGGCAAGGACTCGATTTCGAGGTGCTCTGGCCGCCGAAGTTGGTTAAACGGGCATATAATCCCCATTCCTGCGTAGTGATGGTATCGGATGGGTATTCCAAGGTGCTGTTGACCGGGGATATTGATGCCATTAGTGAAATGATCTTAGCCAGAGAGAAACAAAAACTTAAGGCCGATATCATGTTGGTGCCACACCATGGCAGCGCCAGTTCGTCAAAGGGGATTTTTGTTGGGCAGGTTAAGCCAAAATGGGCGTTGGCATCGCTCGCGCTTGATAATCAATGGGGAATGCCTGCCCCTCAAGTGCTTGATCAATACCGTTCACAGCAGATCAATTGGATGGATACGGGGCAGTATGGGCAAATAATGGTTCATTTTAATGACGGAGCCATGCAAATTTCTTCGGCGAGATCTGAGCTTTCACCAAGATGGTATAGGCAGATCGTGCGTAACAGAGTAGAATAGAGCGAATTTTTCGCCACAATAATAACTTATGTCGCACCAACAAGATCACTCAACTTCCCAGACCTTTAAGCGTCTGTGGCCTTATATTTCGCTTTTTAAGGCAGGTATTGCCGTTGCCGTTGTTACTCTCGTTATCAACGCGTTAAGTGACACTTACATGCTCTCGTTACTCAAACCGCTATTGGATGACGGCTTTGGTAAGGCAGATTCTGATTTCCTTCGCCAAATGCCATTTATTATCTTGGCCTTGATGCTTATTCGTGGCTCAAGTGGCTTTGTTTCGGCTTACTGTATGAGCTGGGTATCGAACAATGTCGTGATGTCTTTGCGTCGTCAGGTGTTCAACCACTTCATGAAAATGCCGGTCTCATTTTTTGATAAAGAGTCAACCGGTAGCCTGCTTTCTCGCATCACTTATGATACCGAGCAAGTCGCTTCTGCAACCAGCCAAGCTTTGGTTAATATCGTCCGTGAAACGGCCAGTATTATTGGCCTTATTGGTTTGATGGTGTGGAGCAGTTGGCAGCTTTCATTGGTACTGCTAGTGGTTGGTCCTGTGGTTGGCTGGTCTATTAGTGTCGTTTCTAAGCGCTTTAGAAGAATCTCGAAAAACATGCAGACCGAGATGGGGAACTTAACCACCTCTTCTGAGCAAATGCTAAATGGTCATAAAGTGGTATTGAGCTACGGCGGTCAGGAAGTAGAAAAAGGTCGTTTTGAAGCGGTCAGCAACCGCATGCGCCAGCAAACTATGAAAATGGTGGTCGCTCAGCAATTGGCGAGCCCAGTGATCCAAATGATTGGTTCGATTGCGTTGGTGACGGTGCTGTTTTTGGCGAGCGTAGATTCAATTCGCGCCGAGCTAACGGCAGGTACGTTTACGGTGGTGTTCTCGGCTATGTTGAGTATGCTTCGTCCACTACGTGGCTTAACCGCCGTAACGTCGGACTTCCAACGTGGTATGGCTGCCTGTCAAACCCTGTTTGGGTTGATGGATATGCCAACCGAGCAAGACCACGGTAAGTTTGCCAAAGCGCAGGCTCATGGTGACATTGAAGTGAAAAACGTTACTTTCACTTACCCAACTAAAGAAACGCCAGCGCTGCGTGATGTGAGCTTTACCTTACCGGCGGGGAAAACGGTCGCCCTTGTTGGCCGCTCAGGCTCGGGTAAAAGTACCATTGCGAACTTGTTTACTCGTTTTTATGACCTCGATGATGGCCAAATTACTTTAGATGGTTATGACATTCGTGATTATGAACTAAAGAATCTGCGTACTCATTTTGGTTTGGTTTCTCAGCAAGTGCATCTGTTTAACGACAGTGTCGCGAATAACATTGCCTACGCTGCGGAAGATAAGTATAGCCAAGAGCAGATAGAGCAAGCTTCACAACACGCTTACGCTCATGAGTTCATCGAAAACCTAGAGCAGGGCTACGATACCGTTATTGGCGAAAATGGGGTGAACCTGTCGGGTGGTCAACGTCAACGTTTAGCGATTGCTAGAGCCTTACTACGGGACTCACCAGTACTGATTTTAGATGAGGCAACCTCCGCTTTGGATACCGAATCTGAGCGTGCGATCCAAGCTGCACTGGATGAGTTGCAAAAGAACAAAACCGTATTGGTGATTGCGCACCGACTATCGACCATCGAAAATGCCGATGAGATCCTAGTGATTGATAATGGTCAAGTTATCGAGCGAGGTCACCATGCTGAGTTGCTGGCAAAAGGTGGCGCTTATGCTCAACTGCACCGTATTCAGTTTAGCGAGTAAAAGCTAAATGGTAGAAAAGATTTGGTTTGAAAAGCACTGGATAAAATGGCTATTTTGGCCAGTGCTTTGGCCGTTGAGCTTATTGTTCGGCGTGATCAGCCAAAAACGTCGCTCGGCTTATCAAACCGGCAAAAAACCAAGTTATCGTCCGCCGGTGCCTATTGTTGTGGTTGGAAATATTACCGCAGGGGGCAACGGCAAAACGCCGGTGGTGATTTGGCTGGTGGAGCAGTTGCACAAGCAGGGGGTCCGAGTCGGCGTTGTCTCGCGTGGTTATGGAGCCAAAGCGCCCAGTTACCCTTATACCGTGAACCGAGACTCGGATGCCAGCGAGTGTGGTGATGAACCATTATTGATTCACCGCCGCACTGGTGCGCCTGTCGTTGTCGACCCAAATCGCAGTCAAGCGGTACAAGCACTGCAGGCAGAAGCGGTCGAGGTGGTGATTACCGATGATGGGCTCCAGCATTATGCGCTGCAGCGCGATGTCGAAATTGTCGTTATCGATGGCAAACGTCGATTTGGTAATGAGCAATTGCTACCACTTGGCCCATTACGCGAGGGCGTCGCGAGGCTGGCACAAGTTGATTTTCTGATCACCAATGGTGGCGAAGCTAGTGGGGATGAATTGTCCATGCGCCTAAAGCCAGATTTGGCGGTTAACTTAAAAACCGGCGAACAAAAATCGGTGAGTGAGCTCAGCAACGTGGTGGCGTTTGCGGGGATCGGCCACCCACCGAGATTTTTCGACACACTGCAACTGTTAGGCGCGCGCGTGAATAAAACTCAGGGGTTTGCTGATCATCAAGCCTTTTCAAAAGCGCAAGTCGATGCTTTGCTTAAGTATGGCGACAACGTCATCATGACGGAAAAAGATGCGGTTAAGTGCCGTTCATTTTGTGACGATAACTGGTGGTATTTACCCGTTAGCGCCACACTGCCGGAAAAAGCTCAACAAATTATTAAAAAAATTATAGAGGTAAAGGAACACTATGGATCATCGTCTTCTTGAAATCGTTGCTTGTCCACAATGCAAGGGTAAGCTTACTTACGATAAAGACAAACAAGAACTGATTTGTAAGTTCGATAAACTCGCTTACCCTATCAAAGAGGGGATCCCTGTGCTGCTTGAGCCTGAAGCGCGCACCATGACAATGGACGAGGGCAAATAATGTCATTTACGGTCATCATTCCCGCTCGATATCAATCGACCCGTTTGCCTGGCAAGCCTTTGGCAGATATTGCGGGTAAACCGATGATCGAATGGGTATATCAGCAAGCGCTGCAAGCGGGTGCTGAAAAAGTCATTATCGCTACCGATGATAGTCGGGTAGAAGCAGCCGCATTGGCGTTTGGCGCGGATGTCTGCATGACGTCGCCATTGCATGAATCGGGCACTGAGCGCCTAGCTGAAGTGGTCGAGAAAATGGCGATCCCAGACGATCATATAATCGTTAATGTCCAAGGTGATGAGCCGTTGATCCCGCCAGAGATCATCACTCAGGTCGCAGAGAACCTGGCCAAGAGCCAAGCTCCGATGGCGACTCTGTCGGTTGATATCACCGACGAAGAAGAGGCTTTTAACCCGAACGCAGTGAAGGTAGTCACCGACGAGCAGGGCTATGCCCTTTACTTTAGCCGTGCCACCATCCCATGGGATAGAGACGCCTTTGCTGGGCAAGATAAACACCTGCCTCAACCATTACAGCGTCATATCGGTATTTACGCGTATCGCGCGGGCTTTATTAATACGTATATTAACTGGGCACCGAGCACACTTGAGAAAATTGAGTGTTTGGAACAATTGCGCGTGCTTTGGTATGGCGAAAAAATCCATGTTGCAGTAGCAAAGAAAGCGCCCGCTGCGGGTGTTGATACCCCAGAGGACTTAGCTGCCGTGCGTAAGCTTCTCGCTTAGGTTGCTAGCAGGTTCGTTTGGATTGAAAGACTAAAAAAGCCGCAATAGCGGCTTTTTTTAATGAGATTTGAGCGGGGTATCTAGAGGCAAGTAGCTGCCCAGATAAGCTTTTGCCGCCCGCTTGGCTTCGTTTTCCATTCCTTGAGTGATCATGCCGTATTTCATTTGTGAAATGGTAAAAATGGTATCGACGATCTCTACCCAAATAAAGAAAATGTCGGACTGCTGGTCAAAGCTTGGCAGTTCAAAGAAGTGATCCAAAATATTAAATACTGCGATCGATATTTCTTGGTCGTTATTGCGGTCTTTTTGCTTGATACTAGCGGCGGTTTTACCGGAAATAAACAGTTGGCGAGCGGGTGTTTCAGCTTGATAAAACTTAATGGCTCGAGAGACTAAAATATCGACAATATCGTGCCATTTTGTGACTTCTTCATTTTGAGGGCGCTCACTGAGTAATTTCAACAGTTGTGCACCATATTCGATAGCAACTTCAGAGTAGACTTCGTCGATATTGGCATAAAAATGATAAGCCGAACTTTTGGGAATTTCGGCTTGATTCGCTACATCGGCAAATGTCACATCGCTGATATCATTTTCACTTAACAGAGTACGAACGGCCGCTTTTAGCTGCTCTCTGCGTTTTACGCCTCGATATTGCATGGGATTCCTTTCACTATTTGCTCAACTCACCCCACTATACTGGTAGTAAACCGCAGAAAACAATACCTTATGTGTTATCTTAATAACTTCTTTTGTAACTTACTGATTAAAATCACGCTCTTGGTTTAGGGCTGTTTTTTCCCTTGCACGGTCGTTATTTGAGATACCGGCTCAGTTGTTGCAGCAGTTTCTCTTGGCACTCCTCTCCACCCCGAATGATGAGATGGCCAATCGGGTCAAAATGAACAATATCGTGAATACTGATGGTTTTACTGACTTCTTCTAATACCATCCAGGCTGATGGTGAAGCATCAAACTGAAGGTGGGTTGTGTGTTCTCCGCTAAACACCATCGCGCCACTGTTTTTGCTGTTGCAAACCATGGCATGAGATTGGTTGGTAATGGTGACCACTTCGCTTTCTACGTTAGTAAGCGTTAGGGATTGTTTGTCACCAACTAAGCTTCGTATCAGTTTGGCACTGATATCGGTACGGGTTTGTATTTCAACAACCAAGCCCTGTATTTCAATTTCATCGAAGAAGCCGTTTAGGTAAATGGTGGCGATAAACTGTTCTAACACTATCGGTGAGGCGAAACGAATTTGCCACCATTGCGCCCCTTGCTTTGGCATAAAACTCCGCTCGCGGTTTCGCGATGACATAAAGTTAGCCGTATGATTTGATAGCTTATCAATGTGACAAAGTGAAAGCGTAGGGTAAGTGTGATCTGTCATTAATCGCATAGCAACTTCTCCTTGTGCAATTGTGTGAGACTTCCTGACTCATACGTTTGTTATAACACTACTTGTCGGTATTAAAAAAGGCAGTAACATCATTATGTGGGCGCGGGATCACATGTGTCGCAACAGCTGTCCCTAGTGTGCTCACAACTTAGGTCGCTAGAAAAGCTTTGATGTTTTGCTAACTTAATAAAGCAAAGGCCAGCTTGAATGCTGGCCTTTGTTATAAGGAAATCTATTTAAAGTGCGTGAGATGAATGTCTTGATGAAGTAAAAACTCGCGATAGCGGTCACTCATTAAATATTCGAACTCTTGCTGGCGTGCTAATCCATGTTCGACAGTTGCCCCCGCGGTGGCTGGGTGACACATGATCAACCCTTGATGAGGAAGCTTTTGTAACCAGCCTTCCATCAGGTTGGCAAAATTGGCCTTTTCGCTAATGGAGTATAATCCTGCAAATTGGTTGTTGTGGTGAAAGCCACTTTGCAAAATAGCCCCTTTAAAGCCTATGTTAAGCATTTTTATCACGGCAGCTTTAAGCGCTGAATCATGACCCGTTAAAGGGACGGCCGGATCGCGAACCCAGACTTGGTCTTGAGAGTAGCGCTGACTGAGTTCATTGAGTACTAGGTCACGTATCTGCGGAAACGCATGAACGTGCTGATGACCGTCTAGGTAATTAGGCGCTTGGTCTAACTTATCTTCATAATTGTCGAGTTGACGTTGCAGGGTCTGTAACAGAGCCAGCTTGTCTGATTGTCGAAGTAGCGACTTGAGCATCAATTGACCTAATGACGCGAGATGGCCCAAGTCAAAATGAAGCCCGATGGCGGCATTCGCTTTATAAGGGGCCAGCTTTTTCGCCGATTCAGCCCAATTAGGCATGAGGGTCATACAGCTGGTGGCCGATATTCGCTTATGTTCTAGCAAATCCAAAATGGCCATGTCGACTTCGTCAGACATGGCATAATCATCAGCGCAAATGATCAGGTTTTTCATTACTACTCTTCTGTTTTTGTGTCTTGCTCGGTTGTTAGTTCTTGTTGAACATCATCACGTTCATCAACGCTCTGCTGATATTTCTCAACAATATAAAGAGGGCGTTTTTTCACTTCAGAGAACACACGTGCAAGGTAGTCGCCCATGATACCGATGGAGAGCAATTGAATGCCACCGAGGAAAAAGATAGCGACGGTTAGCGTAGGCCAGCCGGGTACATCGGCGCCAAAGAATAGCGTTTTAAGCATGATGGCGATGCCATAAGCAAAGGACATGGCAGAAATAGCCGCGCCAACCACCATCCAGATCTTAAGAGGAATGCTACTAAATGAGGTAAGGCCGGTAAGCGCCAGAGAAGTTAGGTCTCTAAAGCGAAAGCTACTGGTGCCACTGAGGCGATCTTCTACCTCAAAAGTGACCGATTTGCTCTTAAAGCCAACCCAAGCGTATAAACCTTTCATCATTCGGGTACGCTCTGGCAGTTGTTTGAGCGCGTTGACGACATTACGGCTAAGTAGGCGGAAGTCGCCTGCGTCTGGGTGGATGTGTACATCGGAAATGCGGTTAAGTAGGCTGTAATAAACCTTGGTGAACGCACGCTTGGCAAAAGATTCATCTTCACGGTTGTCTCGTACGCCATAAACCATGTCGTAACCTTCACGCCAATGGTGGATAAATTGATCAACCACAGACAACGGGTGCTGGCCATCAGAATCCATAAGAATGACAACGTCACCACGGGCGTTATCTAGCCCTGCGCTAATCGCGATTTCTTTGCCGAAATTACGCGACAGTTTTACCAATGAAACTGGGTATTGCTTTGCCAATTCAAGTGCGGTTTCTACCGTGTTATCGGCGCTGCCATCGTCAACAACCAATATTTCAACTTCATTGCAGTAGTGCTTTAAAAAGTCGTAAGCTTCTTGAACAACATGAGGGAGGTTTTGTGATTCATTATATGCAGGCAGCAAGCAAGTAATGATATTCGGGTTCTCGCGAACAAATTGTCCGTTTGAAGTATTTTGTGAGTTGCTCATAAAAGTTCCGCAGTTGTACCATTTAAATTTATCGTGCGAGCTTATTTGCCCACGTTACTAACTATAGTTGCCTTAGCATCATTAAGTTAGGACATGAAGAACGCTAAATGGTTTCTATTTATTGTCTTATTGGAAATATGGTGAATTAAACCGACCCAGTGGCGCTTTGTCAATTGGAATCGAGTGATAACCTGCCATTGGCGCCATAATCTTCATTAATGTGGCGTAGGCAAAAAAGTGCCCACGCTTTTAAGTGGGCAAAGTTAGAGGAGGATGTACTTTTGTGGTTATATTTCGCTGTTATAGCGTTCTCTTTCAGGACAGGTCCCTAAGATTTCTTTACCACCGGTTTCACTGACTTGTTGCAAGATGACATCAAAGCCCCACAGTCGATAGAGGTGCTTGAGTACCTCAGGGAAGCTTTTATGCAGTGGTACACGATTATGCGGTACGTATTGTAAAACTAAGGAACGGTCTCCCCGCACGTCGACGTTCCACACTTGAATGTTAGGTTCAAGATTGCTGAGGTTATATTGTGCGGCGAGTTTTTCTCGGATTAATTTATAACCAGACTCGTTGTGGATTTGACTCACTTCGACGTAGTTTTTACGGTCGTCGTCGTTAATGGCAAATAGCTTAAAGTCGCGCATGAGTTTTGGTGATAAGTACTGGCTGATAAAGCTCTCATCTTTAAAGTTCGCCATAGCGAAGTGCACGGTATCGAGCCAATTACTGCCAGCAATTTCAGGAAACCACTCTTTGTCTTCTTCGGTTGGGTTTTCACACACTCGGCGAATATCCTGAAACATCGCAAAGCCAAGTGCATAGGGGTTGATCCCGCTGAAATAGGGGCTGTTGTAGGGCGGTTGGGCCACCACATTAGTATGGCTATGTAAAAACTCGAGCATGAATTTATCGGAAACCAACCCTTCATCATAGAGATGGTTGAGTATGGTGTAGTGCCAGAAGGTTGCCCAACCTTCGTTCATCACCTGAGTTTGCTTTTGTGGGTAGAAGTACTGGCTGATCTTGCGCACGATACGAACGATTTCACGTTGCCAAGGCTCAAGCAGCGGCGCGTGCTTTTCAATAAAGTACAAGATGTTCTCTTGAGGCTCACTAGGAAAGCGCACTTTTTCTTGGTCCTCTTTTTCGGCTGATCTAGGCACCGTTTTCCACAGCTCGTTTACTTGAGACTGTAAGTAGGTTTCTCGAGACTCTTGACGGGCTTTCTCTTCGAGGATCGAGATTTTTTCGGGGCGTTTATACCTATCAACGCCAAAGTTCATCAGTGCATGGCAAGAGTCGAGCAGGTTTTCCACTTCGTGAACCCCGTGTTTTTCTTCACACTCGGTAATGTAGTTGCGCGCAAACAGCAGATAATCGACGATAGAGCTGGCGTCAGTCCAAGTCTGAAATAGGTAATTCCCTTTGAAGAAAGAGTTGTGTCCATAGCAAGCGTGAGCCATAACCAAGGCTTGCATAGTAATGGTGTTTTCTTCCATCAAATACGCGATACAAGGATCGGAGTTGATGACGATCTCGTAGGCGAGGCCCATTTGGCCGTGTTTGTAGTTCTGCTCGGTTTGAATAAACTTCTTACCAAATGACCAGTGATGGTAATTAATGGGCATACCAATACTGGAGTAGGCATCCATCATTTGCTCTGCCGTGATCACTTCGATTTGATTTGGGTAGGCATCCAATCGGTAGTGTTCGGCAACGCGTTTGATTTCAGTATGGTAAACGTCGAGTAATTCGAAGGTCCAATCAGGACCATCGGGCAGCATTTCTCTGGTCTTACTTTTTTTGGCTTTAGCTTTTGTTGCCATAGCGCACCTCCCTATGCTGTTTCTTTGCGAAACAGTTCCCTAAATACTGGGAATATGTCATCAACGGTTCGAATGTTTTTCATCGCGAAGTTATCAAACGTTTCTTCCAGTTTTTGATACTCGTGCCACAGCGTCTGATGGGTTCGCCTCGTGATCTCAATGTAAGAGTAGTATTGGCAATTTGGTAGTAAGTTGTTGACCAGTAACTCTTTACATTTTGGTGAGTCATCCGCCCAGTTGTCGCCATCTGAGGCTTGTGCAGCGTAAATGTTCCATTCGTTGGTTGGAAAGCGATCTTTAACAATATCGTCCATGAGCTTCAATGCACTGGATACGATGGTGCCACCGGTTTCTTGCGAGTAGAAAAACTCGTGTTCGTCTACCTCTTTTGCTTGAGTATGGTGACGAATAAATACCACCTCGACGTTTTCGTAGGTACGGGTTAGAAATAGATACAAAAGGACATAAAAACGTTTAGCAATGTCTTTGGTTGCTTGATCCATTGAACCGGACACATCCATTAAGCAAAACATCACCGCTTGGCTCGATGGTACTGGCCGTTTCTCGTAGTTTTTAAACCTTAAGTCAAAGGTATCGATAAAAGGTACAGCTTCGATTTTTTTCCTAAGCTCTTCAATTTCTTGTTTGAGCTTGTTTTGAATTAGTGGCTTCGCCGGTTCTTCGTGTTCAATCCGTTCTAGCTCCTCCTCTAACTCCTTGAGTAAGCGGCGTTTGCCAGAGGTCATTGCGGTGCGGCGCGCTAATGACTGCTTGAGTGAGCGAATGATGGAGATATTCGCCGGCACACCAGCGGTCTGAAAACCAGAACGAACGGTTTTCCATTCGGTGATTTTATTGATTTGGTTTTTACGTAAATTTGGTAGTTCCAGATCTTCAAACAGGATATCGAGGTATTCATCTTTTGATATCTGGAATACAAATTCATCTTCGCCTTCGCCGTCGGGGCTCGCTTCACCTTCACCAGATCCCCCTCCTTGTCTACCTCCTTTCGGCCGTTCGATTTTATCGCCCGGAGAGAATTGATCGTTACCTGGGTGCACACGATCGCGCACGCCTCCCTGACCATGATGAAACACGGGCTCTTTAATGTCTTTATTTGGAATGGAGATGTCTTCTCCAGTCTCGGTATTAGTGATGGAACGGCGGTTGACTGCGTCGGCTACCGATTCTTTAATTTGCTCTTTATGGCGTCGCAAAAAGCGCTGTCTGTTTACAGTACTTTTGTTCTTACCATTGAGCCTACGGTCAATAAATTGCGCCATAAGATACTCCCTCTGAAACGTCAAAGTGTCGGTTTCCGTGATTGAAATGAAGGCAGGGTAAGCGATTCACCCCACACTTCACTTCAAGACACTTGTCCATTGGTGACTACTTAACTCACTGCTTGGTTAAGAAGACTTACGTACGCGTAAGTACCATTCAGACAGCAATCGTACTTGTTTCTTGGTGTAGCCTTTTTCCATCATACGAGCGACAAAGTCGTCGTGCTTTTTCTGATCATCGGTTGAAGTCTTAGCGTTAAAAGAGATAACCGGCAATAGCTCTTCGGTATTCGAGAACATTTTCTTCTCGATAACCGTTCTAAGTTTTTCGTAACTGGTCCAAACCGGGTTATGGCCGTTGTTGCTTGCTTTAGCCCGCAGAACAAAGTTAACAATCTCATTTCGGAAATCTTTAGGATTACTGATCCCCGCTGTTTTTTCGATTTTTTCTAGCTCGTTGTTAAGCGCGCCTCGATCGAACAGTTGGCCTGTTTCAGGATCTCGATACTCTTGGTCTTGGATCCAGAAATCGGCGTAGGTTACGTAGCGGTCGAAAATGTTCTGACCGTACTCAGAGTACGACTCAAGGTAAGCCGTTTGAATTTCTTTACCGATAAACTCGACATACTTAGGTACCAAGTAGCCTTTTAAGAACTCTAGGTAGCGCTCACCAACTTCAGGGGCAAACTGTTCACGTTCTACTTGCTGTTCAATGACATAGAAGAGATGAACCGGGTTCGCCGCCACTTCTGATTGGTCAAAGTTAAACACGCGAGATAAGATCTTAAAGGCAAAACGGGTAGAGAGACCCGACATACCTTCATCGACCCCGGCAAAGTCTCGGTACTCTTGGTAGCTTTTCGCTTTAGGATCGGTGTCTTTGAGTGTTTCACCATCGTAAACGCGCATTTTTGAGAAAATCGACGAGTTTTCAGGGTCTTTTAGGCGCGAAAGAATACTGAACTGAGCCAAAATATCTAAGGTACTCGGTGAACAAGGCGCGAGCGCTAACTCACTGTGGTCGAGTAGTTTTTGATAGATTTTCACTTCTTCAGACACGCGTAAACAGTAAGGAACTTTAACGATGTAAACCCTATCTAAGAATGCTTCGTTATTTTTATTATTACGGAAGGTTTGCCATTCAGACTCATTGGAGTGCGCTAAGATCATGCCGTCGAATGGAAGAGCCGAAAGGCCTTCGGTTCCGTTGTAGTTACCTTCTTGTGTCGCGGTAAGCAGTGGGTGAAGCACTTTAATCGGTGCTTTAAACATCTCGACGAACTCCATCAAACCTTGGTTCGCTCGGCAGAGGGCGCCAGAGTAGCTGTAGGCGTCTGGATCGTCTTGAGAGAAGTGTTCTAATTGGCGAATATCAACTTTACCGACCAGAGATGAAATGTCTTGGTTGTTTTCATCACCAGGCTCGGTTTTGGCAATCGCTTTTTGGTCGAGAATTGATGGGCGAACTTTGACGACTTTAAATTTCGAAATGTCGCCACCAAATTCGTGTAATCGTTTGGCTGCCCAAGGAGACATGATAGAGCGAATATAGCGCTGCTCGATACCATATTCGGACTTGAGTAAATCGCCATCTTCTAGAACATCAAACAAGCAGAATGGGTGATCGTTAACTGGGCTACGTTCACCATTGGCCGATAGCACATAAATCGGCATTTTTTCCATCAGTGCTTTTAGTTTTTCGGCGAGTGATGATTTACCGCCACCAACCGGGCCCAATAGGTACAAAATCTGTTTGCGTTCTTCAAGCCCCTGAGCGGCATGCTTTAGATAGGAGACAATTTGCTCAATGGCGTCTTCCATGCCATAAAAGTCTTTAAACGTCTTATAGCGAGAAATGACTCGATTAGAAAAAATCCGACTTAGCCTAGGATCTTGTGCGGTATCAATGACTTCTGGCTCACCTATGGCGAGTAGTAAGCGTTCTGCGGCGTTAGCATATGCACTTTTATCTTCTCGGCAAAGTGATAAGAAGTCCTGAATTGATAGTTCTTCGTCCTTGGCTGCTTCGTAGCGAGCCTGGTAGTGGTCAAAAATGCTCATAGCGAAATACCCCTCTAAACCTGTCCTAGCAACTAGTAAACAGCGAAAATGTCACATCCTTCAATACTTAAGGTTAGACAGTGATTTAGATATTTGCTTATTTTTTCTGTATTTATTTCACACTTTGCCCGTTTATTTTGATTGGAAAAGCACCAATGCTGGCATCATTTTTTAATGCATATGCTTGCTAAGCATTGATGTGACTGGGAAGCAGAATTGGACCAAATCGCTTTTTAGGCAGGGGAGGGGTAAAAAATTTTATTTGGAAACAGAAAAACAAGCATCGTGAAGTACGATGCTTGTTAGAGGAAGCGATTTAGCCTTTCAATTCATTAAGTTTTTGCGAGACAGCATTGGCTTGATCAAGACCATGTTGTTGCATTGCATTCATGTAGTCTTTTTTGTGGAATTGCCCATTTGAGCAGCCATGCTGATTTTGGATGGTGCCTTTTTCGTAATCTGCACGGGTATCGACAATTTTTTCGCCGTTGTTATCAAACATTGCAAAATGGAATGCTGATTTTACATAACACTTACCGCCGCTAAATAAGCTTGTTTGATCGGTTGCAATGCCAGTGTCTGCAATAACGATAACACTATCGACGTTTAAGTCGCGTGCGGTTTTTGCAGCCCACTGCTTAAAAGTGTCGTTATCGTAAAAAGCGACGTTGGCGTTATGTCCATCGGGAAGGCCTAAATTGACAAAACCAGTAGGGGCTAATGCTTTACGAGCAGTCTGTTTTGTCATCTTTAGGCTATCGTCGCTGGCAAAGTTTTTAGACGCAGATTGGTATACTTTGCTTTGTGCAACATCAACAGGGCTTGTTACTTTCCAACCTTCCAGTTTATTTAATTCGTTGATGAAGTAAGGCAGCGCAATGTTCGCCGCTTCTTGACCATCAATATCCTTTTTAAAGTAGTTAGAAGTGGCAAGGTCGGTCGCTTTTTTTGCTAAGCCACCAAGCATATCGCCTGCCAGATTTAACATATCAGCGTTATCAAGCCGAGAACTTTGCGTGTGGGTGATTTCGGTGGCCTCTTTACTGTTTACAGAGATAGTTTGAGGTACTGAGTACATGACGACAGCCGTCGATTGAATGCGATCTAGTTCGTCTTGGTTTACGTGATCATGGCTTGCACAACCGGCTAAAAGCCCAGCAGTCAAAGATGCGATAGTGAATTGCTTAATGTTCATCAATTTATCTCTGTAGTATCAAAAAGAGGGAATAAGAATTATTTACGTCTATTGTCTGTGATTTTGTATTTCTAGATAATTGTAATGATGTTAGTTTTTAATAGTGATAGGCGGCGGAGTAGAGTGAAGTGAGAAGGAAGGTATTGCAGTGATTGGGGGGAGGAGAAAAACAAAGCGCCTGAGCGCTTTGTTTCATGGAAAACTTTATGCGTTAAAGATTTGAGTAAACTCGGCCGCAGAAAGGTGGTATTGGCGAGGGCAGTTTTGCCACGTAGCGAGCATACGTTGATACTTTTCTAGCATTGGCATCTGTGCGTTAAAGTGGTGATCGCCTTTGTCAAACTGAGGGTATAGCCCTTCAGAATCGATAAGAAAACGTACGTAGTGAACCAGTTGAGACTCAGACGCGATATCAAAGCCTAAGAAGTTGAGTCGACGTTGGTCTACTTTTGAGCGCTCATCGTCGCTGAGCATGTTGTTCGACTCTTGCATTGCGTGATACATCTCCATGATATTGATGATTTCACGACATTCATTTTCGGTAATGCAGCCGAACTCTTTATTAAGTTCGAGCATTTGCAGTTCATAACCACGCTCTACGATGGTTTGTAGACGCTGATACTTAGCCGCATTTTCTGGGTTCATTTGCGACATTAGGTAATACTGGTTAGAAAGGATCAGACGTTGAGCGTTAGTCATTTCCATAAGAAGGCCTCATTTAATCTTTCGTTGTATAATTCTGCCAACAAGAGTAACAGTTCTCTCCAATAATGAAACATGATCTCTACACAGATTTAATAGTAAGCGTGATCGATTGCTTGTTTGTTGTTCAATGAGCGGTAGTGTTAGAGAATCTGTCGTAATTGTTGGGGCAAAAAGCCAGCAAGAAGCTGGCTTAAAGAAGGGGGGAGAGATAGGCTAGTATTTCACATTATGGTGATACTGCTCGAGGATCGCTTTGATGTTATCCATTGTCTCTTTTGGTGGTGGGTTCACCCCTTCTAATGGGTAGTCGTAACCCAATGCTTCCCATTTGTGAGCGCCAAGTTTATGGTAAGGTAACATTTCAATCTTCTCGATGTTATCCATGTCTTTAATGAACTCGCCAAGAAGATGGGCTGACTCTTCATCGTCTGTATAACCAGGCACGACAACGTAGCGAATCCAAGTGGTTTGACCGATTTTGTTTAGGTAACGGGCAAAGTCGAGAGAACGCTTATTCGAAACACCGACAAGATCTTGGTGAATTTCGTCTTTCATCTGTTTAAGATCAAGCATCACAAGATCGGAAGCCGCGAGTACTTCATCAACAACATCAGTAAGCTTGCTGATATGTCCATTGGTATCTAAGCAGGTGTGCATGCCTTCCGCTTGAGCGGCGCGGAAAAAGTCACGAACAAATTCAGGCTGGAGTAACGCTTCGCCACCCGAACAGGTTACACCGCCACCCGATGCACGCATAAAGTGCTTATAAGATTTAGCATCGTTAATGATCTCTTCAACGGTAACTTGCTTACCGTCTTTCATGTCCCATGTATCGCGGTTATGGCAATACTTGCAACGCATCTTGCAGCCTTGTAAGAAAACAATAAAACGAATTCCTGGGCCATCAACAGTACCACATGATTCGAAAGAGTGAATACGACCAGTTGTAGACATGAGCTTTTCTCTTAGGATTATTTTTGCCGTTATTTTATTACAAATTACGCGCCATAAATAGTCATAGTTAACTTATTCGAGTAACCAAATAACATCACTTGATAACTTTGTTATCTAAGGGCTATAGCAACCAAAATAGTGAGAGAGAGCCAGCAGCATGCATCCGGTGAGGGTCTTCTTGGTAATCTGGGGTTTTGGCCATAAAAGACAAAGCGATACCAAGGCTGTTGTGGTAGCCAGCAAGGCCTATGATAGCGGTCGCTTGTTGGTGTTGAATCGACATCGTAGGTGTATTACTCGGTGTCTCTCCGCTAAGGGTAATATCTTGATATCGCGCCCTGATTTCGACGCCAGTGAAGTAGTAATAACCACTTTGCCCCTTTGATGCGTACAGCGTTTGATTTGGCTGTGCGTATCGGATTTGTGTTGACGCAAAACTGTCCGCTAACTGCGGACCATAGCGATACAATAGCCCGGAGCCAACTTCTGGCCGAAAATTGCCAATTTGAGCTCGGTTAATCCACGTCAGTTCATGTTGTTGGTCTTGAGTTTGGCTGCGAAAGAGTACGTCATTTCGATGATAATTAACGCCCCAAACCCAAGGCTCTTCGACTTGATGCGCCCAGCCATTCGGAGTCGGTGAGCCGATCAAACGGTGGATAATGCGTTGAGACTGGCTGGCAAAAGAGTTTTCTCCCATCGTTCCGAGCATCATTTCGACGCTTTGGAGTTGAGAAGCCGTACGAGAAGTTAGGCTAAATGTGAGGTAAGACAGGCCAGCATATGGACGATCGTTAGGCTGAGGTTCCTCTCGCTCGATTTCTCGCGGTGTCCAAATTTTTTGGCCTAAAGATAAGCCTAAATAATATCGCGCTTCATCGTTCTTCAGCCATTCAACAGGTGAATGATCTAATTCGGTATGGCTTTCGACAAACAGGCCGTTTGAGTAGTCTTTATCCGTTCCTACTATGCCATCGTTATCGAGAGTTATGCTAATGATGCTATTAGCATGAACAGAGAAGGCTAACAAACTTAATAGTGATGATGATAACGCTTTGAACATATGTCATTTCTTAAATAATCACTTGTTCTCGATAGCCTAACGCAAGGGGCGCATCAATGCTGAGATCTGAGTGATATCTTGAATAAATAGCTCAGTAAGTGGTAAAACCCTATAAAGTGTAATTATATTGTTAATTGAAAGTGCAATTATGT
>Ga0209272_10000706_pt1 | contig 24758 bp, 13 predicted proteins | sample tdDd002_FD_187125 | JGI IMG/M metagenome (GOLD analysis project Ga0209272, IMG submission 187125) | Marine sediment microbial communities from the Atlantic coast under amendment with organic carbon and nitrate - tdDd00.2 (SPAdes)... | ecosystem: Environmental > Aquatic > Marine > Coastal >... | reverse complement strand
AAAAGGATATCAAGAAATTGGCATTGATTGGACCCTACGTTAAAAATCGCAGAGATTTAGTCGGAACCTGGTCTGGTGCTGGTAAATGGGAAAAAGCTGTAACAGTATTGGAAGGTATTGAAAAAGCTGTTTCTAAAAAAACAGAAATCCTTTATGCGGAAGGTAGTCAACTATTTGGAGATGATAAATCAGGATTCGCGGAGGCCATAGCTACAGCAAACCAAGCTGATGCTGTTGTTCTTCTTGTAGGAGAACCTCACGACTGGAGTGGAGAAGCTGCTAGTCGTACCGAATTAGAACTACCTGGTGTTCAGCCAGAGTTGGTTCAAGCAATTGTTGAAACAGGTAAACCTGTTATCATGGTGATGATGAATGGTCGTCCTCTAACCATCGACTGGGAAGCAGCAAATGTTCCTGCAATTGTAGAAGCATGGCACTTAGGCGTACAAGCAGGTCCAGCTATCGCTGATGTCTTGTTTGGTGACTATAACCCATCGGCAAAACTAACAGTAACATTCCCTAGAAGTGTTGGTCAAATTCCAATCTATTATAACATGAAACATACAGGTCGCCCAATGAGCCCAGACCAAAAGTTTACATCGAAATATTTAGATAGCCCCAACACACCTCTATATCCATTTGGATTTGGTTTAAGTTATACCAAGTTTGAATATTCTGACATTAAACTTGATACTCGTGAAATGGGTGTTAACGATTATATTACTGCCAAAATCAATGTAAAAAACACAGGAAACTTTGATGGTGAAGAAATTGTACAGTTATATATTCAGGACCTGGTAGGAAGTGTAACCCGTCCGGTAAAAGAATTAAAACATTTTAAAAAAGTGTTTATTGCTAAAGGCGAATCTGTCGATCTGGAATTCAAAATTTCGGCTGACGATCTGGCCTTCTATCGTAAAGATATGAGCTTCGGCGTTGAGGCTGGAGATTTCAAACTCTTCATCGGAACCAATTCCGACGATGTTAAAGAAAGCCGCTTTACTCTAACGCAAACGGCTCCCCTGGCGGAGAAATAAACAAAACAACAGGGGGAAGCAATTCCCCCTTTTTTATGATCAAATAATAAGCATCCATGAAGATTTCAAAACGACTACGATTCTTTTATCTTGCTCCCCTCCTGGCACTATTGGCTAGCGGATGTACATCTCCTCAACAAATAACAATCAAATCGCCTGATGAGAACATTAACGTCACAGTAGGACAGGAAAATGGAGTACCCTATTATAACCTGATACTTGCCAACGACACTCTGATAAAAAATTCCAAACTAGGCTTACAATTTACTCATCTGGATGCAAGCCAGAATTTCAAATTAGAAAGCATTAAAACCAGTAAGACCGATACCCTTTGGGAAACGGTATGGGGCGAAGATCAATTCATTCAGGAAAAGTCCAATAATATAAAACTCAACTTTCAGCAAACACAAAGTCCAAACCTGAAATTACAGATAGAGTTCCGAGTTTTTAACGACGGTATTGGCTTTCGATATAATTTACCTGAACAAGAAGGCATCGACAGCCTTTTGTTAATCGACGAAAAAACGCAATTCAATCTTAGATCTGACAATAAAGCATGGTGGTTTCCCGTAGACTATGACAGTTACGAAAAACCTTACCAGTCGAACCTAATCAGCGAAATAGATTCAGTTCAAACCCCTTTTACGATGATCAGTCCAAAAGGAGTTTATATGAGTATTCATGAAGCAGCCTTAGTGGATTACGCTTCCATGACTCTAAAAAGAAATTCGCATCAGCCTCTTTCGCTTGAGTGCGACCTGGTTCCCTGGCCCGACGGTATCAAAGTGAAAGCTGATAAGTCTATAAAAACGCCCTGGCGAAGCATACAAGTCGGTAGAGAGGCAAAAGACATGATCAATTCACGTCTTATCCTAAACCTTAACGAACCCTGTAAGTTGAAAAGTACCAGTTGGATTAAACCTATGAAATATATGGGTATTTGGTGGGGGATGCATTTGGGACAACAAACCTGGTTTACCGGACCCAAGCATGGTGCTACCACTCAAAATACAATGGATTTGATCAACTTTGCATCGGATCATCATTTCGATGGTGTTCTTGTTGAAGGATGGAACCATGATTGGAAGAAATTTGGCGAATGGGATTTTAAAAAGCCATATCCGGATTTTGATATCGAAAAAATTGCCAAATACAGTGAAGAAAAGAAAGTTGCCTTAATTGGGCATCACGAAACTTCAGGTAATGTTGAACTCTATGAATCACAATTAGATTCAGCACTAAATTTCTATCAACATTATGGTATTCCTGTGATTAAAACGGGCTATGTGGGGCCCATTAAAAACGGGCAATACCACCATGGACAATGGATGATTAAGCACTTTCAGAAAGTGGTAGAGAAAGCAGCAAAACGAGGTATTAGTATTGTGGCTCACGAACCGATTAAACCAACCGGGCTGAGACGCACCTACCCTAACTTTCTTTCACGCGAGGGCGCTTTAGGGCAGGAATTTAATGCACCCTGGTCTTCGGTAAACAATACACCTGCTCATACCACCATTCTTCCTTTTACAAGGATGTTAGCAGGCCCAATGGATTTCACACCCGGAATTTTCAGTCTTACTTACGAAAAATATGGCATAAAGGATAAAAGAGTCAATACCACTTTGGCAAAACAGTTGGCTTTATATGTGGTTATTTACAGTCCCGTTCAGATGGCTGCTGATCTTCAGGAAAACTACAGGAATCATCCCGCTTTTAATTTCATTAAAAGTGTGGCTGTAGATTGGGAACAATCCATCGCACTAAACGGCGAAATAGAGCAGTATATTACAATGGCTCGTAAAGAACGAAAAGGTGATCGCTGGTTTTTGGGAAGTATTACCAACGAAAAGGAAAGAGACTTAAGTGTTTCTCTAAACTTTTTGGATGCGAATAAAAAATACCTTGCAAAAATCTATGCAGATGCAGCTCAAACTGATTGGAAAAATAACCCCTATCCCTACATTATTTCAGAAAAGGAAGTTGATTCACAATCTATATTAAAAATACATTTGGCAGCCGGTGGCGGTCAGGCTATCGAATTGACACCAATAAAAGAATAATCATTTTTATTAGTAACAAAGTGTGTCGTTACGCCTATTTAACTTCAATATAAAAAAGTATGAATAATACATTTTCATTTTTAGATTACGCGATTTTCATCATCTATGGAATCGTCATTATCGGCGTTGGCTTATGGGTGTCTCGCGATAAGAAAGGGCATCAAAAAAATGCCGACGACTATTTTCTGGCAAGTAAGTCTTTGCCCTGGTGGGCTATTGGAGCTTCCCTGATTGCAGCCAATATTTCGGCAGAGCAATTCATTGGCATGTCGGGTTCTGGTTTTGCTATCGGTTTGGCTATTGCTTCTTACGAGTGGATGGCGGCCATTACCCTAATTATTGTAGGGAAATATTTCTTGCCTATTTTTATCGAAAAGGGACTCTATACCATTCCTGAATTTGTTGAGAAACGTTATTCAACGAACCTGAAAACCATTTTGGCCATTTTTTGGTTGGGGCTGTATATTTTCGTGAATCTAACCTCGGTGCTATATTTAGGCGCTTTGGCTATGGAAACCATTATGGGTGTTCCCATGATATATGGTATTCTGGGACTGGCTCTTTTTGCTGCCAGTTATTCTCTTTATGGGGGCTTATCTGCAGTGGCCTGGACTGATGTGATTCAAGTTGTTTTCCTAACCTTAGGTGGACTTGTGACCACATATTTAGCACTTAATCATGTTTCAGGAGGTGAAGGTGTTTGGCTAGGTTTCCAGCATATTTATGAAGCAGCACCAGATAGTTTCCATATGATTTTGGATGAAGCACATGATCAATATGTGAATCTTCCTGGAGTTGGTGTTTTGATTGGCGGTATGTGGGTAGCGAACCTTTACTATTGGGGTTTTAATCAGTATATCATTCAAAGAACTCTTGCTGCTAAATCATTAAAAGAGTCACAAAGAGGGATTGTATTTGCTGGTATATTAAAACTAATTATTCCTTTAATCGTCGTGATTCCAGGTATTGCAGCTTATGTAATGGTGAACGATCCTTCGATTATCGCTCGTTTGGGTGATGCAGCTCAAAATAATATGCCAACGATGGAGGCTGCTGATAAGGCTTACCCCTGGTTGTTGCAATTCTTGCCTAATGGTCTTAAAGGAGTTGCCTTTGCAGCCCTGGCAGCAGCTATCGTCTCTTCATTGGCTTCGATGCTGAATTCAACGTCTACCATTTTCACAATGGATATCTATAAGCCTTATTTCGATCCTAAGGCTTCTGATAAAAGAACGGTGAATGTAGGTCGACTTTCTGCAGCTACTGCATTGATTATTGCTTGTTTGATTGCGCCTTTCCTAAGCGGATTAGATCAAGCCTTCCAATACATTCAGGAATATACGGGTATGGTTAGTCCTGGGATTCTTGCTGTGTTCATTCTGGGCCTATTCTGGAAAAAGGCAACTAATAAAGCTGCGATTTGGGGTGCATTAATGTCGATTCCTGTGGCTCTGTTCTTTAAAATTGGTCCTAAGGGCTGGCTTGAGGGTACAGCTGTAGAAGGCATCTTTCCCAATCTGCCATTCCTGGATCAAATGGGTCTGACTTTCCTGATTTCATTGCTATTCATTGTAGTCCTAAGTTACAAACAAAACAAGGGTGCTGATGATGCTAAAGGAATTGAAATAAGCAGAGAAACATTTAAAACCGGTAAAACCTTTAATATTCTGTCCTATGCAATTATTATTATCTTAGTGGCCTTATATGCGCTGTTCTGGTAAATGACATAAAGATTGGATCAGTTTTCACAATGTTGAGAGATAAGAAATAATTTTGGCTAGCTATTTCTGATTCTCGCTCATATTAACTCATCCAATTTCTATATATCAACAAGGCTGATTCTTTACAGAATCAGCCTTGTTTTGTGTATGAATCGCTTAGATAGAGAATAAGTACAAAAGCTGGTATAAAAAGCCCAAAAGTCATTCCCATTATTTGTAGATGATATAAGACCAAACAAAAATACAATCAAATAAATCATTTTAATTTACTGTTCAACAATGAGGTTTGTGATGGGATGGCATTCTTTTGTTAAGCCAGTTGAAGTAAATCTGGATGAAGCATTCTATTGGGGGAGCACTTTCTCAGACATAGATAGGGGAAAATTGAAAAACTCCTCTCAAACAAGTTGTTTGAGAGGAGTTTGAATTTACTTAACATAAGTGGAGCTGCAGGGGATCAACACTAGATCTAAAACGCCTGATTAACACACAACTAAAGACAGAAGGTGTCCTAATAGGTATCTGGTTTTTTTTTGAAATTTAAGCTAAAGTAATTGTCTACAGCTTTAATTTTAACTCGTTTCCTGAGATATTATTCCTTTTTTACTTTACAAAGTCATTAAAGGCATTATAAGTCCCTCCACTTTGTTGAGCTTCTGCCTGTTCTTGCATCTTTATCTGCTGAGCGATCCAGTTTCTTCCCATATCCTGAAGTTGCGTATGGGCATGAGCAAAGAACATTTTGTATGAGGTACAAAAACGAGGCATACCACTATCCTTAGGATCTTTTATACGGTCTTTGGTGCAACCACCAAAACAATGTTTCAGATAGCTACAGGTTTTGCATTTACGAGGTAAATTGGCTTTTATACAACCGAACTGATGCTGTTTTTTAGAGTTCAGCATATTAATGATCTTCTTATCCTTGATGTTGCCGAGTTTCCATTTAGGATCAACAAAGAAATCGCAGGAATAAACATCCCCATTGTGCTCGATAACCGTATACACACCACATTCTTTCTGAAGCGTACATTCAGGTGCAGGTATACCTACATACGTGTGAAAAACAGAATCGAAATGGCGGACAGAAGTTGTAGGTATGCCCTCTTTAAAATCATTAATCCATAGATCCCATAGCTTGCAAAGTACCTCACCATATTTTTCAGGTGAAAGTGAAAAAGAGGCCGCTTGCCTTGGATTATCCTTATCCGTTTCAACAATAGGGATAAATTGCATAAAATCAAATCCTAACTCCTTATGATAGTTGTAAATCTCCTCAATATGATCGGCTGAATGATCGGTTAAGCAGGTCAGAACATTAGTTGAAACACCTTTTTCCAACAGCATTTTGGCATTACGTGAGACAATTTCCCAAGTTGGTTTGCCAGACTGAGTTAATCGATAATGGTCGTGAATATGCTGGGGACCATCAAGAGACAAACCTACTAGCCAGTTATATTCCTTAAGAAAATCTGCCCACTCCTCATTCAAAAGCAAGCCGTTGGTTTGCAAACCGTTTCCAACGTTTTTACCATTTCCATATTTTTGTTGTAGCTCAATCACCTTTTTGAAGAAATCCAGTCCCATTAAAGTAGGTTCTCCTCCCTGCCAGCCAAAGGACACATCGGGTCCGGATTGCTCCATAACCTGTCGGATCAATATTTCCAATGTTTCATCATCCATACGGTGTACCTTTTTCTGCTGGTACAATCCGGCCTTTTCAAGATAAAAACAGTAAGTACAATCCAAATTGCAATCTGGACCTGATGGTTTCACCAAAACCGAATTCAATGGTTTTTTAATCATATTCTATTCTCCTTTTCCACAGTTTGAAAAATAGATTCCAAACTAGGTTCTCCCCTCCAATAGGAAAGGAAGTAGTAAATGTTGTAAATATTATAATTCCAGGAATCCAATAATGATGATTCCTTCCCGAATAACAATTTGTCATGGTAAATATACTTATAAAGCTATAAGCTATAGGTGGCCTTATCGTTCAAAATAGGTCTAAAATTAGTTCATTCGTACCATCTTATGGAGAATATTACAGTTAATAGGACAAAAAAAGCTTGCTCCTAAATGGGAACAAGCTTTTTTTTTTAATTGAAAAGACTTAGCAATTCGCCGAATCCTAAGTATTCATATTAATTCTCTTCAAGGAATAAATCCTATTTTCCATTTCAGCTATAAGATTAGGAATGGTTTTTTAATAAACTTTTACGGTTCCTGAAGATTTACTAATATCTTAGAACTAAGAAAGGGTTAACAATTTCTCAAGAAGGTTCTCCTTACATACAAGCGCTACAAAAAGGTCTTTTGCCAATTCCATGCTGAAAGTAGAGTCTCATCGAGACTTTTCTCTGATTCCCAAGCCAATTCTTTATTTGAAAAAGACGTATCAGCATAAATTTGCTCAATATCTCCAGCTCTACGTTCTACAATTTTGTGAGGAACTTTCTCTCCCGTAGCACGTTCAAACGATTCAATAATTTCTAATACAGAAACACCTTTTCCTGTTCCTACATTAAAATATTCATAATTGGCTTTATTATTATCCTGTAGCAATCTTTCTATTGCTACAACATGAGCTTTGGCCAAATCAACCACATTGATATAATCTCTAATACAAGATCCATCAGGAGTACTATAATCATTACCAAAAACACTCAATTCCGGACGAATTCCAGCAACTGTTTGAGTTAAAAATGGAATCAAATTATTAGGCACACCAAGTGGCAATTCACCAATCTTTGAAGATGGGTGAGCACCAATAGGATTAAAATATCTAAGAGCAATTCCCTTCAATTCAGTATAAGCCGAAGTTGTATCTCTTATAATATCTTCACAAATAGATTTTGTATTGCCATAAGGAGATTCAGCCTCTTTTCTTGGTGTAGTTTCAGTTACTGGCAACTGATCTGGCTGTCCGTAAACTGTACATGATGAAGAAAAAACCAAATTAGGAATTGAAAACGCCTTCATTGCTTCCAGTATATTCATTAACGAATTCAAATTGTTTCGATAATAAAGCAATGGTTTGTCAACCGATTCGCCTACTGCTTTCGAAGCAGCAAAATGAATAATGGCATCAATACCTTTATATTTTGCAAAAAATGCAGCGCATTCTGCTTCGGAACTCAAATCAACTTGTTCAAAAGCTGGGCGAACACCTGTAATTTCCTCAATTCCATCCAACACCTCAATTTTAGAGTTAGATAAATCATCCGCAATAATCACCTCAAACCCACTATTTTGCAGCTCTACAACAGTATGTGAACCAATATATCCCGTTCCTCCGGTTACCAGAACTTTTCTCATTTTTTTAATATTTTTATAGCAGGCGAATATACGACTCAGCCATGCCGATTATGACTTACCAGAAAATTGCGTATAAGGCAACTAACAGAATACAAATTGCATAGGATACAATATTGAATATTTTACCTGTTGCAAAAGTTTCTCTGCTAATCTCAATACCTTTAGCATCATCAGCTCCTTTATTTTGGAAGTAACTAACCCATACAATCACCAATGCTGATAAAAGTGCTGTATATCCCATTTGATCCATAAATGGCACATCAACAAATAAGGATTCAATAGCTGATCCTTCTAACCAGCCATTGGGACCAAATTTAAAATACATGGCAATTGGAATAGATGCCAACACACCTGAAATTGCCGCTTTATTTGTCGTTTTTTTCCAAAACAGCCCTAATAAGAACACGGCCAAAATACCTGGACTAACCACACCCGTATATTCCTGTATAAACTGGAAGGCTTGATCTAATCCATCTAATTGGGGTGCAATGGCACCAGCAATTAATAAAGCGACAGCCGCTGAAATACGACCTGTATTTACAGTTTGCTTATCATTGGCATTAGGATTAATATAGGCTTTGTAAATATCCATCGTAAAAATGGTGGATGTTGAATTCAACATTGAAGCCAAAGAGGATACAATTGCGGCAGCCAGTGCAGCAAAGGCAACTCCTTTTAATCCTGATGGCAAAAACTGTAATAACCATGGGTAAGCCTTATCTGCCGCTTCCATGGTAGGAACATTATTTTGAGCTGCATCGCCAAGAGATGCCATTATTGTGCCATCATTAACCATGACATAAGCTGCAATACCAGGAATAACGACGATTAAAGGAATTATTAGCTTAAGGAATCCGGCAAAAACAATCCCCTTTTGAGATTCTTTAAGAGATTTTGCAGCTAGCGTTCTTTGGATTATATACTGATTAAATCCCCAGTAGTAAATATTGGCAACCCACATGCCACCAACAATAACGCCAAGTCCGGGAAGGTTCTTATATTGCTCATGAGCCTTATCCAAAATCATGTGAAAGCTATCCGGAGCCGCTTTGTAAATATGTGAAAATCCGGCAAGAACACCTTCTCCGCCAGAAACATTATCCAAAGCCAAATAAGTCGTTACCAATCCACCTAAAATCAAGAAAACCACCTGAATGACATCTGTCCATGCAACAGCCGATAAACCACCATAAAGAGAGTAACTTGCCGCAAATATTGCTAAACCCAGAACGCCGTAAATCATAGGAATACCCATAATGGTTTCCAGTGCCAATGCTCCCAAATACAAAACAGAAGTTAAGTTGACGAATACATATAAGGCAATCCAAAAAATCGCAAGGATGGTTTTTAGATTCTTTGAGTATCTTTTCTCAACAAACTCTGGAATGGTGTATAATCCTTTTTCAATAAAAATTGGCAGGAAATATTTACCAACAATAATTAAGGTAAGAGCCGCCATCCACTCGTAAGAAGCAATAGCCAAACCTATTGCAAAACCGGAACCAGACATACCAATAAACTGCTCTGCCGATATATTAGCCGCAATTAATGAGGCTCCAATGGCCCACCAGGGCAAGGATTTACTTGCAAGGAAATAATCATCGGCATTCTTCTGATGCCCTTCTTTATCTCTTGATACCCATAATCCTACGCCTACAATCACTATAGCATACACTATAAAAATGACATAGTCGAGAAATGAAAATGCATTAGCCATATTATTTAGATCTTTGTTTATAGTGAACTTTCGATAACTCTCTTAATCTTTTAGCGGCACCTTCAGCAGTAATATCGCGCTGTGGGGTACCAAGCATTTCATATCCTACCATAAATTTTTTAACGCTAGCCGAGCGCAATAATGGAGGATAGAAATGCATGTGTAAATGCCATTCAGGATGCTCTTCGCCATCGGTTGGAGCTTGATGTAATCCTGCCGAATATGCAAATGAAACCTCAAAAAGGTTATCGTACATAAGGGTTAATTTCTTATAAATATCAGCCAAACCTGTTCTCTCCTCATCTGTCAAGTCCAGCAGGTTTGAAACTTCTCGTTTACTGATAATCATTGTTTCGAAAGGCCACACGGCCCAAAACGGAACCAGAGCTACAAAAGAATCATTTTCAAGCAAAATTCTTTCCTTCTTCTCGAGTTCTGATTTTAAATAGTCAGACAACAGGGTTCGGCCATACTTTTCGAAGTGTTCTTTCTGAGTCTCTGTTTCTTTAGATGTTTCTAAAGGAACCAATCCCGATGCCCAAATTTGACCATGAGGATGTGGATTTGAACAGCCCATTATGGCACCTTTATTTTCAAATATTTGCACATAGCCTATATCCTCTCGATCACCTAATTCCTTATATTCTTTGCACCACAAATCAACGACCTTACGAATATTCTCAAGCTTCATTTCAGGAACCGTAAGACTGTGATCAGGACTAAAACAGATCACCTTACATACACCTGATTCACTCTTAGCTTTAAACAAATTACCATCAGAATATTCTCCCTTTGGGGTATTCTGTAAAAGTGCACTAAAGTCGTTTTGAAAAGCGTAAACATCTTCATAATTCGGATTTTTTTCTCCGCCTATTCGTTCATTGCCTGGACATAAATAACAGTCTGAATCATGCGAAGGGCGAAGCTCTTCAATAACTTTCTCGACCTGTCCTTGCCATGGTCTCTTCGATCTGTGGGGTGAAACTAAAATCCATTCACCCGTTAAAGGGTTATATCTGCGATGTGGATTTTCTATATAATCAAACTTCTCCATAAGTATTTAGACTTTGCTTATTCAATTCTTTTTCCTCCGTCGCCAATTTCAGCAACATAAAACTCTCCTACTATACCGGTTTTTTCGGTATATTCCTTACCAACTTTTTCGATAAATTCTTCTACAAATTCATCCTTTACAAGACTTACTGTAGATCCACCAAATCCGCCACCAGTCATTCTAGAACCAATTGTTCCTTCAATTTTTCTTGCAGCCGTAACCATACAGTCCAATTCGTGTCCCGTTACTTCGTAATCATTACGAAGAGAATCATGTGAAGCATTCATTAATTCTCCAAATTCGACAAGCTTTCCCTGTTTCAAATTTTCAACGGCCTGCATGGTACGCTCAATCTCAGAAACAACATGACGCGCTCTTTTTCTTACAGTTTCATCTACAATTGTATCTGAAAACGAGTTGAATTCTGCCTGGCTTAGTTCTCCCAGTGTGGCAATCGGTTTAGAGGGATTAATTGCTTCAACTGCAAGCCTGCATTCTTCAACTCGTTCATTATACTTTCCTTCATCTAAACTGTGTGGACTATTCGTGTTTCCAATCACAATTTTAACCCCATTCAGCTTTACAGGTACCAACTCATATTCTAAGTTTTGGCAATTCAAATATATTGCATGATCCTTTTTCCCCATTCCTGAAGCAAACTGATCCATTATACCACACATGACACCTGCATACTCATGTTCTGCCTTTTGACTGTAACTAACAATCTCAATTTGAGTTTTTCCATAATTAAACTCTTCATTGATGGCTACACCGGTCACTACTTCAAGCGATGCAGAAGATGACAAGCCAGCTCCATTAGGTACATTGCCCCAAAAAAGTAGGTCTGCTCCACTTTGAGGCAATCCGTCATTCTTCATAAATTGAGCTATAACGCCTATAACGTAATTCACCCAATTCCCTTTGGATAAAGGCTTATAAATTGAATCCAATCCAATTTTATACGCTTTCTCCTGGTTCAAGGAACGAAATTGAAAATAATCGTTTTTGTTTTTTTTAATCAGACAGTATGTTCCAAAAGAAAGTGCACAAGGAAAAACAAATCCACCGTTATAATCTGTATGCTCTCCAATTAAATTAACCCGACCTGGTGAAAAATAAACATGGCAATCTTCTTCGCCATAAATCTTCTTAAATTCCATTTTCAATTCATCAACATACATATCATCTAATTTACATACCGGTAGGTACCGGTTGGTTTGTTTTGACAAATTTACACTTTTAAATTACACTCACAAATCTTTGTCAATTATTTCAAACAGTTATGCAAACTCCAATGCTTTATCAACTTCCAAACAAGACAATCTAGCAACAAACCAAACACACACCCATCATCATCACTTACAGGTGATTACAACAAACAACTAATCAAGAAAACATATATCAATCATTTTTAAAACAAGTGGAACAACACGGGTCATTACCCCAAAATATTATTAATCCCGGATGCTACCAACATCCGGGATCTACGAATCAATACAATAAGACTTTAACGAACCTATAAAAGTTATTTATAACATTGACCGCTTTTGATTGAGCTCAATCTAAGCAAGTTCAGATTGATGCTCTATTTTGTTACTTCAACTCCAATTTTTGAGTTTTTGAATAGTCTTTTCCACGTATGGCTTCAAAAGTTGTAATCATCTCATTCAACTTATCGGTGTTAGATTCAGCCAGATTATTTTGTTGACCAATATCCTTTTTCAAATTATAGAGTTGATAGTTTTTTAAATTACCTAATTCTATATTCACGTATGTATTTACAGCCCATCCTTTGTATGGAGGAATCATAATCCAATCTCCTTTTCGCAAAGCTGTTCTGGTTGTGGCTTCAATAACAAGCTCTTCCCTTCCAAGCTTCGTCTCCCCTGTTAAAACATCCAGTAAATCCTGACTATCCTGCCCCTTTATCTGGCTTCCAACCAATGAGGAAAGTGATGAAAGCAAGTCAACCTGACAAAGCAGTGCATCTGACTCCTGTGGTTTAATTTTGCCTCTCCAGTAGCTTATGAATGGGACACGTGCTCCAGCTTCAAAAAGACTGTACTTACCACCTCTTAATGCTCCAGCAGGCTTGTGATTCCCTAGCTTTTCAACAGCATCGTCATAGTAGCCATCGTTCAGAACCGGCCCATTATCACTAGTCAGTACAATCAAAGTATTTTCAAGCAGGCCTTCCTCTTCCAATGTCTTCACAAATTCACCTATACACCAGTCAGCTTCTAAAATCACATCACCACGGGGTCCCATGCCTGATTTACCAGCGAAACGAGGATGTGGGGTACGAGGCACATGAGGTTGTTGCATGGCATAATAGAGGAAGAAAGGGTCGCTTTTATGTGCTTTCACATAGTCCTGTGCTTTGCTCAGAAAATGATCAGCCATATCCACATCGCTCCATTTAGCCGCTTCACCACCTTTCATAAAGCCAATTCGAGGAATGCCATTCACAATGCTATTATTATGCCCATGGTGCCATTTTAAATTCAGCATTTCGGGATTATCCAATCCTGTAGGCTCGCCTTCAAAATTCTGCTTATAGCTTATCTCAATAGGATCTTTTGGATCAAGATTATCGACATAACCATTATTGATGTAGACTGTTGGCACACGATCTTGTGTGGCAGCCATAATATAAGCCTCATCAAAGCCGACTTCGTTGGGCCCCGGCGAAACTCTTTGGTTCCAATTTACATGCCCCGTTCCCAAACCAAGATGCCATTTCCCAACAATCCCGGTATGATAGCCTTGCGATTTCAGCATTTTCGGGATAGTCATCTGAGCTGTATCAATCAACAAAGGAGCCGTTCCCGGTAATATTTTTGCATCTTTATTCCTCCAGGGATAGACTCCCGTAAGCAATCCATATCGACTTGGTGTACAAGTGGCCGATGTGGCATATGCATTCGTAAAACGTACGCCTCCTGAGGCTAGAGCATCGATATTTGGTGTCTTTATTTCAGTCGCGCCATAGGAACTTAAGTCACCATACCCCAAATCGTCGAGATAAATGACCACGATATTAGGTTTCTTTTCTGTATCAACTTTCTGTTTCGTACCAGACTGGCATCCTGCAAACATCCCTGCAGCCAAGGCAGGCATTAAAAATTTATTAATATTTTTCATATGAAAATAATTTTAGATTTTTGCCATATGGAAGTCGACAATAATCATGGTTCGCAAATGCTCACGAAGGCTAAAGTCGGACTTCTGTGTATTGAAAGATCTGAACATGGCTCGTTTCATTTCTATATATTTTAATGACTGAATAACAAAACATCGTCTGAAATACAGGGACATTCTGCCTTACCTTCATCACACTATTTTTTCTGATACACCCGTACATAATCCACTTCATACTTGCCAGGCAAATCGGTACCAGATGGATCTCCTCCATTACTACCTATTGCCAAATTCAGGAGTATGTAATGGGGTTGATGAAAAGGATTGAAGCCATCGGCATTAATCGTTTTGCTTAAGTCTATTTCGTTCAAAAGTAGGTCATCAAGGTACAATCGAATATAGTCTTCAGTCCAATCCATTTTCCAGATATGAAATTTCTCGTTCCAATCTTTCTCCTTCTCTGTAAATTGAGTAAACAGAGTTTTCTCAGAGTCCCAGACAGCATGATGTTTATTATCAGCCCAAGCCGCATTGGCAAGTATCTTTTGTTTCCCCTCATGAATATAGAACTCCATCAGATCCACTTCACCATTTGCTGGCCATTTCTGATCTATTCCCAGAGTCCATATGGCTGGCCACATACCCATACTGGTATCTATTTTTGCTCTCACTTCCAAAACGCCATACTGAAAACTGAATTTGTTCTTAGTCTTGATACAAGAAGACGTATAAGCCGCATACTTTCTTTTCCTGCGCCAGTTCTTACTTCTCTTTTTATATTTAGGATTCTTTACCTCTTCCTTTCTACCTTCAATTACAAGTGCTCCATCGGTGATATTAGCATTGTCTGACTGGTACCATTGCAATTCCTCGTTGCGAACAAAACCTTCTTCGTAAGACCAATATTTTGAATTTGGTTTTCCATTCTGGTTAAACTCTTCTGCCCAAAGCAATTCATATCCTTCGAGTACTTTTGCCCCAAGTGTATCCACTTTAAAAGGACTGACCATTTTAAACCTTTCAGGATGAAGCTTACTGTACTTTCTCCCTTGCAGCAATCCCAGAAAAACAGGATCTTTCATTACATCTTCCCAGAATTGATATTCTGACTTCAGTTCTGAATAATGGTTCGCTTCAGTTAATGCCAGTGAATTGCTTTCGCTGATATCTTCCTTCAAATTATAGATTTCAGCCGTATCAGATTTGTATTTCACGAGTTTGTGATTTCCTGATCTGATGGCAAAGTCTTTCTGATCGTATTTACGCCAAAATAGCTGTTTGTGGGGTTCTCCCTCTTTTTTGCCATTGATATATGGCACCAGATTCACGCCATCAAGCTTATTCTTTGGAATCGCCTTAGCATAGGCTACTGCTGTGGCAAAAATATCCAGAGAACTCACCGATTTTTCGTAGACTTGACCAACTGGAATATGACCCGGCCACTGTACTGCAAAAGGCACATGAATCCCTCCTTCGTACAAACTGCCTTTTCCGTCTCTTAGGATGCCGTTATCCGAACCGTTTTTTCGTTCAGGTCCTCCATTATCCGAAAGAAAGAAAACTAGGGTATTATCACTAATGTCAAGTTCTTCCAATTTATCCAAAACCCTTCCTACACCATCGTCAACAGCACTCACCATGGCCGCATAAATTCTTCTCTTTTTATTTTTGATATGCGAGAAGCGCTTTAAATATTTCTCGGTAGCCTGCAGAGGCGCATGTGGTGCATTATATGCCAGATACATGAAAAATGGCGTATCAGCCTTACGTTCAATAAAGGAAACTGCTTCGCGACTTAATGCATCTGTAAGGTATTCTTTTTCGTATACCCGACCATTGTCACGCATCAAACGGGTATTGTAAGCATCAAATTGAGCTTTAATCTCCGTGATATCATCCAATGTCCAGTTTTCAGGAAAATATTTATGTCCGCCACTTAAGAAACCATAAAATTCATCGAAACCTCTTCTCAAAGGGTATTGTGATTTGTGTGCTCCCAAATGCCATTTCCCCAGTGCAATGCTTGTATAACCTGAACGTGAAAGGGCCTTTGCCAAAGTTTCCTCAGTAGATGGTAAACCCTGAATCGTATCCTGAGGTGCACACAAGGGGTTTCTGCCAAATCCAAATCGATCCTGATATCGGCCTGTAATGATACCGGCACGGCTGGGACCACATACGGCATAGGTGACGTATCCATTGGTAAACCTGACGCCATTGTTGGCAATACGATCGATATTGGGTGTGGGAATATCCTTGCAGCCATTAAAACCCACATCAGCATAACCCTGATCATCGGTTAATATGACAATGACATTAGGCTTCTCCTGCGCTTTAAGCGTATTGGCTGCCAATAGGCTTCCAAGTAAAGCCGTACCCGTCAGGAATATATTATTCACGTTCATTTTAATCCGTTTTAGTCCTTTAATTCTATTGCTCCCATGTCTGGAAGTCCTTCGATTCGATTACCTAAGATATCATGTTTTACCTGTAAGCCAATGGTTAAACCGATACTGTCATTCGGGATTTTGTGTATTTTAATCCCTTTGTTCTTAATCAGCTTTATATGGAGAGGCATATAATCCTCTATTTGGTCTCCGCCTGCATTAACAAAATCAGGATTTCCAATAAGCATATGTTCATCTTGTATTGGCAATTCCTTGGGCCAGTTGTTATTTTTCAGAAACAGGTTATTCTGAAAGATCAAGTTTTCAATATTTGACTCCCCCACCTTTTCGGGATTGTATTGGTCGCCCAAAACCGCTTTCGATTCACCTGTGATATAAAAAACATTGTTGGCAATTAAGATACCCGAGGCAGCTTTATCAATAGCTATTTTCGTCAGGATATTCTTCTTTACATACATCGTATTGTTGTAGAAATAGGAATTGTAAGGTCCTCGCCTCTTTCTTTTGCCATTATAACCACTCAACCAGAATAATTTCCCTTCCTGAAAGGCTCCATTCTCTCCCTTTATTCGGTACCCATCGTTCACACTGATATTATAACGGTAGGCACAATTATAATTATTACCCAATATTTCACAGAAGCCTCCTGCATTACTGGCGCTGAAATTATATTGCAGCACGATATTTCGACAATTGAAATCGATATGAGCACCTGCAGAGTCACCAGGACCCTTTGCATTCAAGAAGTAATTTTTCTCAATCAACACATCGCTGGCTCCCCAGGTCCACAAACCGCTACCTCGTCCCCATTTTCTGGAATCATCATTGCTTCCCGATCTGTTTACACGGTTGTTACGAACAATCCCATTTTTCACACCCGACATCTGAATTCCCGGTCCACCGGTTTCCAATACCTGATTGTTTTCCACCAGAATATTTCGAATGCTCTGATCTTCTTTTCCTCCTGTAAATTTTATGCCAGTATGGGCCACATTCTTTACCAGACAATTATTCAGCCTGACATCCGTTAAAAGCGCACCCTTAGTCGTATTGATAAAACGAATGCCCCAGCCATAATTCTGAGACCCGTTAGCGGTTTTTACTTCTTTAGCTCCTCTAATGAAACCTTTCTCTTCATAAAACACATCTTCTACTCGCAGCTTATTTAGATAGATATGTTCATAAATTCCACGCTTACTAAGTTTCACCAATACGCCACATCGCATCTGTTTCTTCTGTATTTGTCCCTGTGGAGCAATTCCTCCATTGGCTGTAATTCTGAGATTTTCTATCTCAATGTAGCTACAATTCTCCAACAAAATACCATTCAAATAACCCCTGGCATCAATTACAGATTTGCCAATATGACTCCCCTTTTCGGTTTGGTAACTACCAATCACAATTGCCTTATCCTGACTACCATGCACATCCTTCAATTCCAGAGAGCCAAAAAAAGTACTTCCCGACGCAAGAAGTATGCTGTCCCCGGGAAGTAATATTAACGATGATAGTCCAACCAAACTCTTTAAAGGTGCCTGTATTGCTGTCCCCAGGTTATTATCATTCCCTGTTTTAGCATTTACGTAGTAGGATTCTGCATACGATTTTGAGCATAAAATCACCAATATAACAATGAGAGATATTTGTATCCTTATTCGCATACTTATTCTTCCTAATGCTGCACAGTTCCCTGTAAATCAGCAGGTGAATTAATTGTCGATTCTCTATTCTCCATCAAAGCTTTGTGAATTTCTGAGGTCACCTGATTCCAGCCTTTATCTTCTGTCCACAAAGGTGTCATCAGGCCTTTCTCCCAGTCTTCAATAGCAAGATTCATTTTCTTAAACTGATCTTTTTCCTTTTCCTGTAAGTCTTGGGTCTCGCCAAGATCTTCACCCAAATTGTAAAGGCGGTAGCCATAGCCATCTACTCTGATCAATTTCCAGTCACCTTCACGAACGGCTGCCATGCCTTCCTTTCTCCAGAATAGTTGTTTATGCGGTTGTTCGTCAATAGTATCCCTTACAAAAGGCATCAAATCAGTACCATCCAATTGTTTTCCAGGACTTACTTTACCTCCCGCTGCAGCATAGGCTGTAGCATAAATATCAAGCGAGGATGTAAGGCCTTTATATTTCCCTCCAGCTTTTAGTTTTTGGGGCCAGGTCATTACGAAAGGTACACGATGTCCCCCTTCAAATTTATTCCCTTTCCACCCTTTTAGTGGCAAACATGACGATTGGTTATTATGGGCACCACCATTATCACTTAAGAAAAAAATAAGTGTATTTTCATACAGGTTCTCTTTCTTTAATTTATCCACCACCTTACCAATGGCTCTATCCATAGCCCAGGTCATAGCCGCCAAATCCTGGCGTGCATGGCCTTCATATCTTTTCAAATCTTCTTTGGTAGCATGCATTGGGGTATGCACTGCATTAAAAGAAAGATAAACGAAAAACGGATTATCCTTTTGTGCATCAATATAATCAACGGTTTTATCTCCCAATACATCGGTCAGATAACCTGTAAAATCGACATGTTTCCCATTGTGTTGTATTTCGCGAGGATCACCAGGTCGGTCGTTCATTTTATGAGGAAAGTAAGATCTACCTCCTTCAAGAAAGCCATAAAACTCATCAAAGCCCCTATTGTTGGGATGATATTGAGAAGCTTCTCCTAAATGCCATTTCCCAAATACGGCAGTTTGATAGCCTTGCAATTTCATAGCAGATGCAATACTGGTTTCGGTAGTATCCATACCCAAATCGTGAGGTGGGATATTACATTCATGACCAAATCTTTGCTGATATCTGCCAGTAAGTAAACCCGCTCTTGACGGACTGCAAACAGTAGCCGACACATGCGCATCAGTAAATATCACACCATCCTGAGCCAGCTTGTCGATATTTGGGGTTTCAAGATCTGAACTTCCCATGAAACCAAAATCGGCATAGCCTGCATCATCAGCCAGAATAACAATTACATTAGGCTTTTCAACCTGGATACTCTTTTTATCCTGCTTACAAGCACTGGTCATAGTACCTAGCATTGCGGAACCTATCAGTATTGAATTTTGAAAATTCATCGTTTGTTTCTTTGTTTTGTGCTATAATTCGGAGGCTGATCAAGTCAACCTCCGATATCTTTTTTTTAAGAATTGGGGCTATCCTAATTAATCAATGCTCCACTCCTTTTGCCATTCGATTTTTACTTTGCCTTTTTCAAATGTTAATGGCAACCAAACATATCTTGAATCCTCCAAATTGGTCTTATTCCATCTGTCTCCCATATAGATATACTCCCCTTTTCTGTTTGGATTTGGCAAAACATAGGTACTCTGTGAGAAATAGGTTTTCTTTGCATCCTGTCCTACACATGGATCGTAAACGGTTTTCCAATCTCCCATAACAGAATCACAAATGGAAATTTGAGCAGGATTAGGTGACCAACCGGTACATCCTGATGACACCATGTAGTATTTCCCTTCGTGTTTCCATACCGCTGGAGCCTCACGCGACTCCATTTCCAGAATTCGTTTAAAGGTTCCTGAGGGTGCCGTATAGTCGTCGTTTAACAAACTCACATGCATGGTTTTATTTTTCTCTGAAGAGTAAAAATGATAGGCTTTCCCATCCTCATCTTTAAAGAGAGTCATATCTCTGCTCATAGCACCATTGGGGCGCATGCTTTTTATATAAGTGTATGGTCCCTGAGGCGTATCACTAATTGCTACACCCGCTCTTGCATACTGGTAATCTTCTGAATCGATATGCATCCACATGACAAACTTTTTAGTCTTATCGTTATAGATGACTTTGGGTCTTTCAATTACTTTTGAAGTATGAAGATCGTGAGTCGTATCAGCCTTCACTGCAGGTAGTGCCACTCTTTCGTGCTTCCAGTTTACCAAATCCTTCGAAGAATAACAGTTTACGCCTCCCGCATCGCATCGGTAACACTCCCACTCCAAATAGGGAACACGCCATGTTTCGCCTTGTTTCATCTCTCCATACCAATAATAAGTTCCCTCATGAAAAAGGATTCCCCCACCATGGGCATTTATGGGATTTCCATTGGTATCCATAAAGATTTCTCCCGGTTGAATCTTAGCTTTTTCTACTTCTGCACATGAAAACAAAGTAAAAATCATTCCCAAAATCAATCCTATTTTGCTAATACTCATCATATCTATGCTTTAAATAAAGGAATTTGCCAATATTCAGACTGGCAAATCCCTTCTACTTTTTATTTATTTCTTTTCCTTAATCACTACATTATCGATAAAAAAGGCTGGTAATACGGGGCTTGTTTTGCCTTTATAAAGCAAAAACTTAACACTTGTTGTTCCTGCAGGACAAACAAATTCGGTAGTACTTGCTTGCCAACCTGTACCTTTAGGGATTTCATAAGAATGAAGTACAGATTTATCTCCCCCTTGATCTTTAATCTTTAAACTAAAAGTATTTGTTGCAGATTCAATCCATTTACTTTGGAAACTTATTTGATAAGTCTTACCTGCTTCAACAGAGATTACCTGTATTAACGAACCATCATTTCTTTCTATTCTTCCGCAATAGTCTCCTTCGTAAGCCGCTGTAGTTCCGGCTCCTACTGCTCCCGATTTATAACCAGTCCAGGGATCAGACTCGCCCGTTTCGAAATCGCCATTAACGATCAAATTCTCAGCAACTGCAGTACTCTCATCAACAACCACTTCACAGCTCTTAGAGAATTCACCATCGTTTGATACGACCGTAATGGTCGCAATACCTTTACTAACTGCAGTCACAATACCATCAGTAGAAACTGTGGCTATACTTTCGTCCAACGAAGCCCAAACAACAGATTTATCTGTCGCATCTGCAGGTAAGACCTCAACAGATAATTGACTGGTTTCACCAACAGTAAGAGCAAGATCAGTTAGAGATATGTTAATCCCTGTCACTACAACATCACCTTTAACTACTGTAATTTTACTCACAGCTGTAAATCCACCATCAACAGTCGTTACGGTAATATCGGCCGAACCTTCAGCCACAGCGGTAATAAGTCCTTTTGAATCGACACTTACAACAGCTTCATCAGATGATGACCACACAACATCAAGATTCGTTGCATTCGCAGGACTAATCTCAGCCACTAATTGTTGGGTGTTCCCTTCTTCCAGGCTTAGAGTTTCGGGACTTAATGTTATGGCAGTAACGCTAACATCAGTATTATCATCAGGATTGTCTCCGGCGTCTGTAGTCTCTTTTATCACGACATTATCCACAAAGAATGGCGGCATCACAGGATCTGTTTTCCCTTTGTACAATACAAAACGGACACTACTCACCCCATCAGGACAAGTGAATTTGGTTTTATTCTCTGTCCATTCTGTATTTTTAGGGATATCAAGAGAATGTAAAACAGCCTTTTCCCCAGCTTCGTCCTTAATCACCATAGCAAAACTGTTCTCTGTTTCTTCCGACCACATGCTTTGGAAAGTGATATCGTAGGTTTTTCCAGCTTCAAGACTTATGATTTGAAAAATAGCACCATCATTGTTCTGTATTCTACCACAATAGTTACCTTCAAAAGCTGCGATTGTAGCCTCGCCTACAGGTCCGGACTTATATCCACCCCAAGGCTCAACTTCTCCGGTTTCAAACCCTCCGTTTACGATAATATTGTCAGGATCTTCAACAACCTCGTCAACAGGGTCATCTTTACCAGCACCAATTTCAACATTCGCTTCAAAGGCTGCATAATATTCACCCAGAGGGGTCAGCCCATCATTTTCGTCGAAGAGAACTGATGAAGCTAAAGGCGCATCAGTTGTTTTACCATTATACCAGGCATATCGATGTACATAGTCAGATTCCTCCAACTTTGGAAGAATCTCCTTCATAAAGTTCAATACCTGATCTGCACTGTATTTATTTTCAGAAGGTGTTGTTGCATTCCAATCTCCAACTGCAAACTCAGTTAACCAGATTGGTTTGCCAAACATGTCATATGCGTCCTTAATTTTATCCATCAGACCAACTGCATTAAGCCCACCATAACTGTGCATACAAACAAAATCAACTCTCAGACCTTCTGCCTCAGCTTTGGCCATAAAATCCTTCAACCATTCGTTGTCTGATGGGTTTCCTACTGTAGCTGGACTACCAAGAGGCAAACCTAGTTCTTCCAGTTTAGGCCACAGAGCAACAGACTCATCTACAGACATATTTGCCTGTTTAACACCATCCGGCTCATTAAAACCAAGTAAATATTTGATTTTACCTTCCTCTTTCAATTGCTTCAGATAAGTAAGGGTTGCATCCTCCACTTTCTTACCCCAAAACATAGGGACATATTCTACATTTTCAGGTTCATTATCTTTCAACTCATTTCCCCATGAGTAGTGCCAGTAAGCTTTCAGACGGGAAACACGTGTTGACCATGTTGCATTTTTATAGGACATGCAAACCCCTTTCTTGTGCTCTGGTGCATTATCATCTTTAGGTTCCTCAACTACCGGAACTTCATCGACAATATCCTCATCATTTTTGTCATCACAGGACGTAAAAAAAGATAAAACAGCCAGCAGGAAAAGGGCTATCCAATATTTAGTTATCGTATTTTGAATATTCATATCTCTTCTATTATTAATTACTGATAATCAAAAGGAAGACTACTTTTTTATTCATGATTCAATCAAAAGTATAGACATACGAATCCAAATCTGTTCCGATGATCCATTCTGCATTCATCGATACAAAGTTGAAACATGAAGCTTCAAGTAGTTCTTCCAATTATTGGAATAAGATAGATACCCGCCTGAAAATACGGGCCTTCATGGCATTTCTACCAATTTGAATTTTGCTCAAGAAGTGTATTATTATCAACCTCAGCTTGTGGTAATGGCCAGTAAAGTGATTTTTCACCGTTAAATGCCATAATGTGTCCAGTAATATTATCAGCATTAGCACGATCTACAGCTTCGTTTAAAATACCCCATCGTTTTAAATCGTAATAACGTGTTCCTTCTAAACCAAACTCAACCCGACGTTCGTGACGAAGAATATCTCTCAATTCCGCCTGGCTCAATCCTGTACCTTCCACATCTTCAATACGAGGCATGTTAACTCTTTCTCTTACTTCATTAATCAGGTCGTAAACTTCCTGCGTCAGCTCATTACTTTCAATTAAAGCTTCTGCTCGCATCAATAAAACATCAGCATAACGAATGACATAAAAATCCTGAGGACCATCAGTCATGTAATCTGTTGTATTTCGGATGTATTTATGCATCGCATAACCTGTTTTCAATTTCTTAGCATAAGGCTTTCCTCCTTCAATCCAAATTTCTCCCTGGAAAAGAATCGAAGTCTCTAAACGAGGGTCACGATTCAGATTCTTTTTACTGGCATCATAAAGAGGAGATTCATTGATAGATTTACCATCTGTACAATAAAAATCGTCAACAAAATTTGGCATTGGCTGATGATGAGTTTGTGGTACTTTTGCCCAAGTTCCTGAGAATTTCTCCCCATTATTGTCGGCTAATCCACTTTGAAATCGAACAGAAAAAACGACTTCGTTGTTGACCTCATTTTCAGGAGTAAATAAAGTAGAATAATCAGCAAATAAACTGTGCTGTCCTAAGTCTATAACTTGTTTAGCACTTGCTGCAGCATCAGTAAATTGACCATCATATAAATAGACTTTAGCCAACAAACTATGTGCAGCAGACTGACTAGCATGTCCAAACTCAACTGTACCAATATTACTGGACGCAAATTTTAGATCATCGATTATGGCATCGTAGATTTCACGAACAGTATTTTTGGCAACATGTGCCGTTTCAACAGTTTGAGTTTCCAGGATTAAAGGCACTTCTCCGAATCCATTCACCAAATTAAAGTAATATAAAGCTCTTAAAAATTTAGCTTCGCCCAAAATTGTGCTTATATCATCCTCACTCATCGCTTCGATGGTCGGCACATTTTCTAATAGGTTATTACAACGGGCTATGCCAGTATAGGCACTTGTCCAGAAATCCGAAAAAAACCAATTGGTTGCATCAGTAGTACCATCAGCAATAGGTTCCAATCCCATCCATTCCCAGGCATTATAAGAGTTATCACTAAGGCAATCATGGTCGCGAAATCCTGCATTATATACACCACCACCATACATAGGTTTAGACTGTAACACATCGTAACATCCTGCTAAAGCATATACAGCATCACTTTTACTGCTCCAAAAAGAGCCGTCACTTATCTGATTGGGATTGGTGGTATCCATAAAATCGTCGGAACACGCA
>Ga0209272_10000705_pt1 | contig 24792 bp, 21 predicted proteins | sample tdDd002_FD_187125 | JGI IMG/M metagenome (GOLD analysis project Ga0209272, IMG submission 187125) | Marine sediment microbial communities from the Atlantic coast under amendment with organic carbon and nitrate - tdDd00.2 (SPAdes)... | ecosystem: Environmental > Aquatic > Marine > Coastal >... | reverse complement strand
TAGTATTAATCGAAGATTATAATGCACAAATGTATTTACAATCATATCCAGGAAGTTTCGCAGATTTAACTGGGAAAATCCCTCATAATGATTTTGTAGATTACAAAACAGAATTAATGACTTTAGATTCTAAAGTTTATGGTGTTCCTTTTGACTCAGGTGTTGCTGGATTCTACTATAGATCAGATGTTTTAGCAGAAGCTGGTTACGGAGCCGCTGATTTAGAAAACATCACTTGGGATGATTATATTAAAATTGCTCAAGATGTTAAAGATAAAACTGGAACGGCAATGTTAGCGTTTGATCCAAACGATGGTGGATTAATGAGAATCATGATGCAATCTGCAGGTCAATGGTATACAGATGCAGAAGGTAATCCTTCTTTAGCTACTAATAAAGCTTTAATTGAAGCGGTTGAAGTATACAGAGAAATTGCTAATTCTGATTGGATTAAACCAACTAGTGGTTGGGGAGAATGGGTTGGTGCTTTCAACAGTGGTGACACAGCATCAGTTATTACTGGTGTATGGATTACTGGTTCTGTTAAAGCGGAAGCTTCTCAATCTGGTCAATGGGCTGTTGCTCCAGTTCCAAGATTAAATGTTGAAGGCTCAAAAAATGCATCTAACTTAGGTGGTTCAAGCTGGTATGTCTTAGACAGCTCTGAAAATAAAGGTGCTGCAGTTGAATTCTTAAAAGAAACGTATGGAAAAGACGTAGATTTTTATCAAAAAATATTAGTAGACCGTGGCGCAGTTGGTTCATTTAAGCCATCACAAACCGGTTCTGCGTATTCAGAAGCAGATCCATTCTTTAATGGTCAAAAGGTTTATGCTGACTTCTCAAAGTGGATGGCTGAAATTCCAGCAATCAGCTTTGGAACATATACTTATGAAGCAGACGCTGCAATCTTTGCTAATATGGGTGAAGTATATAATGGTGGTTCAATTGAAGATGCACTGAAAAAAGCTGAAGAACAATTAAAATCACAAATACAATAATCTGCAACTATTAAAACGGGGCTGATGCCCCGTTTTTTCATGATAGGAAGGTCGTATATGAACAAAGTCAAAAAACGTGGACTCGAGAAAGCTTATCAAAAGAGTGGTTGGAGCTTTATTTCTATAGCTGTTGTGATGGTATTGGTTTTTAATATCTATCCAATCGTTAACTCATTAATGTTATCAACAATGACTGGTAAAGGCGTTGTGATGAGATTTAATGGACTTGGAAATATCAAAAGATTGTTTGTTGATACAGTATTTCAGACTGCTTTAAAAAATACATTTACATTTTTTATCATCCAAGTACCAATTATGATATTACTCTCATTGATCATTGCATCAATGTTAAATGAACCCAAAACAAAATTTAAATCTTTATTCAGAACAGCTATATTTCTACCGTGTGTTACATCACTCGTAGCTTATTCAGTATTATTTAGATCGATGTTTTCATTTGATGGTATTATCAATAAATTTTTACTAAGTATTCATATAATTGCAGATCCGATACCGTGGCTTTTAGATCCATTTTGGGCAAAAGTAACCATTATTTTAGCAATTACGTGGAGATGGACAGGGTATAATATGATTTTCTATTTAGCAGGGTTACAAAATATTGATCCTTCAATTTATGAAGCAGCGAGAATAGATGGTGCATCCAAATTCAAACAATTTACCAAGATCACAGTTCCGATGTTAAAGCCAGTGATACTTTTTACAACCATTATGTCAACAATTGGAACCTTACAATTGTTTGATGAAGTTGTCAATTTAACCGGAGGTGGTCCAGGTAATTCAACATTGACTTTGTCTCAGTATATTTATAATTTATCATTCGTATTTACACCAAATTACGGATATGCTGCAACTATATCGTATGTAATTGTATTTATAGTAGCCGTTTTAGCTATTATTCAATTTAAAATAGGAGGAAGCAAAGATGAATAAAATAAGTTCTGTAATTAAATATATATTTTTATCTTTGATTTCTTTTATCTCTATTTTTCCATTTGTCTGGATGATTATTGGTGCCACCAATACATCTACAGAAATTACAAAGGGAAGAATATCTCCTGGTAGTGAATTGATAAATAACTTTACCAAACTATTAGAGATGGTTGATTTACCATTGGTATTATGGAATTCAGCCAAGGTAGCAATTCTAACGACATTGCTTTCGCTACTGATTGCCTCAATGGCGGGATATGGTTTTGAGTTATACCGTCATAAAACTAGAGAAAAAATATATAACTTCATGTTATTAACTATGATGGTGCCATTTGCAGCGTTAATGATACCGCTTTTTAGGATTTTTGCAAAAGCTAATATGTTAGACAGTCATTGGGCTGTTATCGTTCCTTCAATTGCATCAATTTTCGTTATTTTTTTCTTTAGACAAAATACAAAATCATTTCCAGTAGAGCTGGTACAGGCGGCTAGAGTAGATGGTTTAAATGAGTTCCAAATTTTCTTTTACATCTATATGCCTACAATGAAATCAACATATGCTGCCGCATCAATTATTGTGTTTATGGGCGCTTGGAATAATTTCTTATGGCCGTTGATCATATTACAATCACAAGGGAAGAAGACAATTACTTTAGTGATTTCATCATTGTCATCAGCATATTTCCCTGACTTTGGTGTGATAATGGTAGCGATTATTATAGCAACTTTACCAACTGTATTAATGTTCTTTATCATGCAAAAACGATTTGTTGAAGGTATGATTGGATCGATTAAATAATTATAATGGAGTAAACTATGAAAAAAACAATTAGACTAAATAATAACTGGTTTTATAACCCAGAATATAATGAAAGTATGATAACAAGTGATGATGTGAGTTCATTTGAAGAAGTTAATTTACCTCATACTAACATTGAACTACCTTATAACTATTTTGATGAAAAAATGTTCCAATTTATTTCATGTTATAAAAATGTTTTTGAGGTGACTCTATCAGATAAAGAAAAACTTAGTGTGCGATTTGAAGGTGTTATGGCCGTTGCTGATGTTTATATCAATGGACATTTTGTTAATCAACATTTAGGAGGATATACACCTTTTGAATATGATATAACACCTTATATTCACAATGGAGAAAACGTTCTGACAGTGAAAGTAGATTCAAGAGAGTTAGAAAATGTACCACCTTTTGGAGGACAAATAGACTATCTGACATATGGCGGAATTTATAGAGAAGTAGAATTAAGAATCTATGAGCAGTCATATATCAAACATGTTAGAATTGAAACTTTAAATAACCATGAAACAAATAAAACAATATTGCTGCATATGTCGGCGATAACCAATAAAGTAGATTGTAAAGCAACTTTGAATGTCAAAATTAAAAATCAATCGGGTGAGCAGATTAAAAGCCATGAAGTTGTTTTAAATCTAAATGAAGAACAAGAATCATATGAGATTCAAATAGATAATGTTCAAGCGGAATTATGGGATTTGGAGTCTCCTAATTTATATACTGTTGAATTAACTTTGATAACAGAAGATGGTAAAGATTATTTGAAGGAACGATTCGGTTTTAGAACGTGTGAATTCAGGGCTGACGGTTTTTATCTTAACAATCAAAAAATTCAAATCATGGGCATTAACAGACATCAATCTTATCCATATGTTGGTTATGCAATGCCTAAACGAGTACAAGAAAAAGATGCAATAATCTTAAAAGACGAGTTACATTTTAATTTAGTAAGAACATCACACTATCCACAATCAAAACATTTCCTGAACAAATGTGACGAACTTGGTATTTTGGTATTTGAAGAAATACCAGGCTGGCAACATATTGGGAATCAAGCTTGGAAAGATGTGGCTATTCAAAATGTTAAAGAGATGATTGAAAGAGATTGGAATCATCCATCAATCATTATATGGGGGGTACGAATCAATGAATCCCAAGATGATCATGATTTCTATACAAGCACCAATGAGTTGGCAAGACTTTTAGATCCTACACGTCAGACAGGTGGTGTTAGATACATTGACAACAGTGAGTTGTTAGAAGATGTCTATACAATGAATGATTTCGTTCTTGACGGTGGTGAAACAGCTCTTAGAGATCAGAAGTTGGTAACGGGTTTAGAATATGATGTACCTTATCTTGTGACTGAATACAATGGACATATGTATCCAACGAAAAGATTTGATTGCGAAGAAAGACAGATGGAACATGTCAAAAGACATTTAAGAGTCCAAGATGCTGCTTTTAGAAATGATAACATTTCGGGAGCGATCGGTTGGTGTGCTTTTGATTACAATACACATAATGATTTTGGTGCAGGAGATAGGATTTGTTATCACGGCATTATGGATATGTTTAGAGTAAATAAATTTGCAGCTTCTGTTTACAAATCTCAGGTAAGCCCTGAAATTGATCCAGTATTAGAACCAGTTACATTCTGGGCTCGAGGGGAAAGAAGCATTGGTGGCATCCTTCCACTGACAGTACTGACAAACTGCGATTATATAACCTTATCATTTGGTGAGTTAAAAACATTCAAACTGTTCCCTTCAAAAGTCTATGATGGACTGCCGTATCCACCGGTGATTGTTGATGAGAGCATTGTAACCGTTGAGGATCTTGGTGAGTGGGGTATGAAGTGGGAAGATGGCATAATCAAAGGTTTTGTTAATGATGCATGCGTCATATCAAAAACACTTTCAAAGAACCCATTACCAACGTATTTATCGGTTAAAACAGATGATTTAGTTTTGAATGCAAATGAAAAAGATGCCACACGGACTGTGGTTAGTATTTTGGATCAGACTCATAGCTTGATGCCGTTTTTCGATAGACCAGTAACAATTGATTTAAAAGGACCAGCAAAATTACATGGTCCAAATGTTGTTGTTCCCAAAGGTGGTGTATTCGGATTCTGGATTGAAACGATTAATGAAACCGGTATTGTCGAATTAACCATGAGCTGTGATGGTTTAGAATCTAAAACCATTCAAATAAAAATTGTATAACTTCCCCCCAAAAGAATCGTTCACAAGTGAACGATTCTTTTTTTGAAAGAGACAATTATAATGATGAGGTCAATTAATATATGATTTTGTTAAGAGATACCAATATGGTGGTAGAATATAATATGGATAAAGAAAAGGAGATTGATATGAGAAAAATAATTATGAATCTAGCAATGAGTTTAGATGGATATATTGCATCAGAAGCTGGGACTTTTGATTGGATTGTTGGAGACGGAGACAATACTCTAAATACGGAAAAATCATTTGATTTTGAAAAGTTTTTAAGTTCTGTTGATACCGTTGTTATGGGCAGAAAAGCTTTTGAAGATTGTCCACTTGAGATGTTTAGCAATCATAAGATTTTAGTTGCAACCTCTCAATTAAAAGAGAGTTATGATAATGTAAAATTCATTAATGGCGATTTAGCGAATTGTTTGAAAGATGAACAACAAAAACCGGGTAAAGACATTTATCTGTTTGGAGGTGGAGGACTTATTGATCCATTAATTAAAGCAGATGTCATAGATGAATATATCGTCGGAATCGTTCCAGTAATACTAGGGAAAGGAAGACAGTTGTTTTATGACAACAATCCAACGATAAAACTTCATTTAGAAGACTATACAATATCTGATGGTATTATGATTATGACTTATACGAAGAGGAAACAAATGTTAAATTAAAAGCTTATAAAAGTTATTATCAAATGCCAATAACTTGTCATAAGTCTGTCACAATACTTTTTTATGATGTAGTTAGACAATAACTACGAAAGAGAGGTATAAGATGAAAAAGATATTATTGATAGCGATGCTAACACTGAGTTTAAGTTCAATGTCATTTGCTGATGAATATGGACATGAAGGCATAAGTGATGACAATCCAGATCTTCAAGGGATGTTAAATTATGCTTTAGAAGATGAAATCCTAGCGTACTCAACTTATGATGAGATTGTAAAGGTTTTTGAAGTATCAAGACCCTTTACAAATATTATGAAAGCAGAACAAACTCACATTGAAATGGTAGAAGAGCTGATGAAAAACTATGATATAATAATTCCTGAGATTGATCCAAGTGATCATATCATGTTACCTGTTAGTTTAGTAGATGCTTATGAAGCTGGTGTTCAAGCAGAAATAGATAATATAGCTTTATATGAAAAATTCTTGGAGGGCGACTTACCTGATGATGTTAGAATGGTCTTCGAATACTTAATTGCAGGATCTGAAAACCACTTAACGGCATTTGAAAGACAAGTAGAAAAGACAAGTGACAATTTTGGTAGAAGCAGTTCTAATCAGAGCAATTCAAATGGACGAGGTTACAGAAATCGATAAATATTTGTAGAATATTACAATTTTCTAGTAAAGATTTCATCAGATGATGGAATCTTTTCTTATTCCTAAGAATGACATGGAAACGATACCGATTTTGGTGTATAATGTTTGATAGTGTTTGATACAGTTGGGTATACAACACTTAATTGGGGGAATAACGAAATCAAATATATATGGAGGTAGACATGAGTATCAAAGTTGATTATTCAAAAGCAAACATGACAACAGATGCGTTGTTAAATTATCAAGAGCAAGTCAATGAATTACATACGGTAATCCATGAGAAAACAGGTGCAGGTAATGACTTCTTAGGTTGGTTAGATTACCCTAAAACTTATGATGTAGAAGAGTTCGATAGAATGAAAGCATGTGCTAAAAAAATTCAAGGGAACTCGGATATTTTAGTTGTTGTTGGAATCGGTGGATCTTATTTAGGTGCTAGAGCCGTAATTGAAGCTTTAAACCATTCATTCTTTAATGAATTAAGTGATGAGAAAAGAAAATTCCCTAAAGTTATGTTTTTAGGTAACAATATCAGTCCAGTATACATGACTCATTTTTTAGAGGCAATTGAAGGTAAAGACTTAACGGTTAATGTTATTTCTAAATCAGGTACTACAACTGAACCGGCTTTAGCTTTTAGAATCATTAGAAAGTATATGGAAAATAAATATGGTAAAGACGGTGCTAAAGAAAGAATCATAGCAACGACAGATTATAAACGTGGAGCACTTCGTCAATTAGCTGATCAAGAAGGTTATGAAACGTTCGGTATCAAAGATGATATGGGTGGCAGATTCTCAGTGCTTTCAAGTGTTGGTATGTTGCCAATTGCAGTTTCTGGTATTGATGTGGATGCATTAATGGCTGGTGCAGCTGCAGGTTATGAAGAATACTTAAATACAGATATGAAAGAAAATGCATGTTACCAATATGCTGCAATTAGAAATTACCAATTAAGCAATGGTAAAGATATTGAGATCTTTGTAGATTATGAACCACAATTACATTTCACTGCTGAGTGGTGGAAACAATTGATGGGTGAATCAGAAGGTAAAGATGGCAAAGGTTTATTCCCTGCTGCGGTAGATTATTCAAGTGATCTTCATTCTATGGGTCAATATGTTCAAGATGGCCAGAGAATATTATTTGAAACTATTGTAAATGTTGAGAATGTAGCACACGATATTAAAATAGAGTCAGATGAGCAAAACTTAGATAACCTGAACTACTTAGTTGGTGAAACGATGGACTTCGTAAACAAGAATGCTTGTAAAGGAACAGTTTTAGCTCACGTTGATGGTGGCGTACCAAATGTTATCTTAAACTTAGAGTCGTTAACACCATTTAACTATGGAAAGTTATTATACTTCTTCATGAAGTCTTGTGCGATGAGTTGTTACATGATTGGTGTGAATCCTTTCAATCAACCAGGCGTTGAAGATTACAAGAAGAATATGTTCGCATTATTAGGAAAACCAGGTTTTGAAGCACTTCGTGAAGAGTTGTTAAAAAAATAGGAGAGAATATGTTAATAGGAATCGATTTAGGTGGTACAAATATTGCTGCTGGACTGGTTACTAATGAAGGTGAACTTCTTTTTAAGAAAAGTTTGCCAACCAATGCTCAACGTCCAGCTGAAGAACTGATCAAAGATATTTATTTGTTAATTGATGAACTAAGAAATAGTACAGATAGACCTGTTGAAGCTGTTGGAATTGGAATTCCGGGACTTGTGAACAAAGACATGTCAGTTGTTCTGGCATGTGCGAATTTACATTGGAATCATGTACGTCTAATGGATGGGCTTAAGAATTTAAACCTGCCAATCGCTATCGATAATGATGCCAACGTGGCTGCATATGCAGAATACAAGATCGGTTCACTTGAAGGTGTCTCAAATGGCATCATGGTGACATTAGGTACAGGTGTTGGTAGTGGTATCATTATTGACGATAGAGAAGTACGTGGTGGACATGGTATTGGTACAGAACTTGGACATATGATCATTGGTGATAATTTCTATGACTGTAACTGCGGTAGTAATGGTTGTTTGGAGACGTTCGCTTCTGCTACTGCGATAATTAAGTATGCAGAACACCGTATTGAATCAACAGAACTTCCTTCTAAGTTAAGAGATTTAGAGAAAATAACAGCTAAAGATGTCATTGATTTATCTAAAGAAAATGACGTCATAGCGATAGAGACATTTGAAAGATTTATCAAGTATCTTGCAAGAGGTATTGTAAACGTCTTACTTATCTTAGATCCTGAGAGGATTGCTTTAGGTGGTGGTGTTTCTGGAGCTGGAGATTATCTATTAGACAGACTGACAAAAGAAGTAGACAAACAGTATTTCTTGTCAGAATTTTCTTCAACAGAAATTGTTATTTCTGAACTTGGAAATGATGCTGGTATCATAGGTGCTGCATTACTTGCAAAAGATCATTGTGTTAATTAAATTGAAAAGGCTTTCTGAGCTTAAAATATGATTGTTAACTTATTAAAGATCCGTTCTGTTGAACGGATCTTTTTGAATCTGCTTTTTAAAATGATATTGCTCTATATTAGCTTGTTCGAATAATTTTATAACTTTTATTAATACCATAAAGTAGCATCATAAGACTCAATGGCAATAACCATTTAAAGAAAGATGTAAAAAATGAAACGGAACTTCCTAAAATGCTAGACAATGAAATTAGAAATGCTGGTGCACAACATACAAATCCAGTTAGGAAACTTGGAAGAATCCCAATAATTCCATTGTACTTGTAATTGACTCGACATTGTTTTGGTAAGTTTCTAATATACAATACTGCAAGGATATTCATAAAAACCAAAAGACCTAATATCATCCCCAATAATATATTCATTGGTACCACATAGAATTGGATACCAAAATTCTGTATAACGCCAATGGGTTCAAAGGTAAAAGCGGAAAGTTGTTTAAAGAGCAACTCCTGCCAATTCGCTGACCATTTTATCAAACTCCCTTTTACACCAAAGTTAAGATAGTTGATGCTCCAGTAATATAAGAAGAAATAAACATTATAAACCAGTATACCAATCATAAGACGTTTTTTATTTCGCATCGTTTTACCAAAACTAATCATTTGATCACCTCGGTATTTGGATAATAGGCATACCAGGCAAACCACATCACATCAAAAAAAGTTAGTGGCGTGAGTTCTAAATTCTCATATATACCATTGTAACTCCATGTGTGATTGTCTTGATCCACAAAGCCGTCATTTGATGATTCAAAATTATATAAAACGTCATTTATAACTCTTGAATAAACTCTGACTGACTTAAGATTTTCATCATAGACTGCAACTGCTTTTGTTGTACCTATTTCAAATTGAAGTACCTTTTTATCTTTGATTAGAAACGGATCGAGCGCTACTACATGGTTATCTGATTTTACACCAACAACGTTTTTCTTTTCACTAAAGGAATTATCAGTGTACATTACTGGAAAAATCGGACCTCCAAAATAGTAATATGAACGCTCATCATCGGGTAAATATGAGCCATATGGATCGTTATTGTAATCTCTGAAAAAGCCAGTCTCTTGAGACAGTACTTTTGCGTTAGGGTACAACCATTTGGTATCTTTCCAATCAGCCCATAAAATAGGCTCTGTAGGCAATACGATTTGATCTAAATCACCATTGATTCCTTTACCCAATATCTGAGGTATATAGGAATCTGTTATTCTATCGTACATCACTAGATTACTATTAAGTAAACTACCGGAAGTACCGTAGGTGTTATCGGGATGATCGGAATCACCTAAATAACAAATGGCAGAGCCTGTTAGTGGACAATAGGTTATTGATACTTGTTTACCATCAATCTGATCATTAACGATTTCATGCCAGACCAAGATCCTTTGTGGATATAAATATATGCCTTCGCTTGTCTCATAAACAAAAATTTTATCATAATCATCTAAATAATCGCTATCTGATACTGAAATGTATATTGGATTATCTATGGGAGGGATACCATCTTTGGGAGGACCACCACTTGTGATATGATCATTTAAGTTATCCGAGTTGATATCTGTAGTTGTCATTGCTGCTGTTGTTGGACCTTCAAAATTATTAGATCGAGCTAAGAAGTAGAATAGCGTACTGGACCCGATCAGAGTGATTATGATAATGATTGATATAACTTTTTTCATTTTACTCACCTCGAATAATATATACCCGGTTTGTATATTTTGAATTGTATTTTATAGTAATTTAATAACAAACTGCTGATATTTAATATCATCTTGTTTATCAATTAGCATGCTATCAATCATAGAGTAATGGGATTTTAGTTTTCTAATAAAACAACTTTTGGCTTATAAGAGTTTTCCCTTTGCATAATTGACTATTATTGTCTATAATAAAATTGTTAAGGTGATGTAACAGGTTTATGATAACTACATGTCGTTGTTATCATATTTTAATAGTTGATATTATAAAATATAGGAGGGTTTATGTTTAAAATTATTTCAGATAGTAGTTTAGACTTGAATGAGCAATTAGAAAAAGTAGTCGATATTGAAAAAATTCCTTTTAAATTATACATAGATGAAGAAGAAATTGTTGATGATGAAAAATTAGATGTTTTAGAATTTATTCAGAAGATGAAAAAGTCCGCAAAATTACCTAGAACAGCATGTCCGTCGCCAAATGATTTCAAAGAGAAATTTGAAGAAGATGCAGATATATTTGCAATTACTATATCATCAAAGTTAAGCGGTACTTATAATAGTGCGATGTTGGCGATGAATATGGTTATGGAAGAAACTAAAAAAAATATTCATGTTTTTGATTCAAAGTCTGCTTCAGTAGGTCAGACGTTAATTGGATTAAAGATTAAAGAAAAGATTGATCAAGGACTCGACTTCGATAAAATCGTTGAAGAGGTAGAGAGTTATATGAAGAATATGAAAACTTTCTTTATTTCGGAATCACTTGATAACTTAATAAAAAATGGACGAATTCCTTCTTGGAAGGGTAAACTTGCTATGGCACTTAAAATTAGACCAATTATGACTACTTCAGACGGTGATATTGTTGTTTCTGAAAAAGTAAGAAGTTCAAATAAAGCATTTGAAAAATTGGCTCAAAATATCTGTGATCTAGCTAAAGATGCTTCAACAAGAACGTTGGCTATCAGTCATGTTAATAACCTAGAACGTGCCAAGTCATTGAAAGCACGCATACAAGAAATTTGTAATTTCAAAGAAGTAATAATTGTACCAACACATGGGTTAACTAGTTTATATTGTGATGACCAGGGGATTATTGTTGCATTTTAAGTGAGGCTTGTATGAAAAAAACAATTGCAGTTATTCAATTAGATATATCAAGAGATAAACAGGAAAATCTGGTTCATGCTGAACATTTGATAAGAATAGCTGCCGAGCAGGCAACTATAGTTGTCTTGCCAGAGATGTTTAATTGTCCTTATAATGCAAAAACATTTCATAAGTATGCAGAAATTGAGTTTGCTGAAACAACAAAGTGGATGGCTGAGTTATCAAAAGAACTTAGTATCACGCTTATAGGTGGTTCTATACCTGAACTTGAAGATGAGAAAATGTATAATACATCTTATACTTACTCTAATGGTAAACTTATTGGTAAACATAGAAAAATGCATCTGTTTGATGTGGATATAAAAGGTGGTATCACCTTTAAAGAATCCAGTGTTTTATCACCTGGTGAAAAGGTGACTACATTTGACGTTGGTGGATTAACGTTAGGTGTCGCCATCTGTTATGATATGAGATTTCCAGAACTGATGAGAGCGATGGTGGATAAAGGTGCTGAAGTCATTGTAGTTCCTGCAGCTTTTAATACAACAACTGGTCCTGCTCACTGGCATATTACAGCTAGAGCAAGAGCAGTTGATAATCAAGTTTATTTTATAGTCGCTTCTCCTGCTAGATCGAGTTATTTGTCGTATAAAGCATATGGACATTCGATTGTTATTAATCCGTGGGGAGAAATACTTTCGGAAGCCAATGAATTGGAAGAGATTATATATGCAGAAATTGATACAGATTATATAAAAAAAGTAAGAGCGGAATTACCACTCTTACAACATAGAAGATTAAATTTATACAGCTGATTCAGCTGTTATATTTTTTTGAGGAGTTCTTTAATTGGCGCATTAACTTCCCAAGCACCTTCACTTGTATTGGATAAGATATTGATTGTTAGATTTTCCTTAATCATATGTTTAGAGATAAAGGAAACACCAGCATCAGCGCCGACTATCGCAGGATTATATATATCTTTCTTCTGATCTAACCAGACGCCTAAACCATAATAACCCTCTTCATTTGTTTCTGTATGAGGTGTTAAGAGAATGTCTGTTAAATCTTGTGATAGAATTTTATAATCGAGTAATTGTTTCCACAACGTGATTAGATCTTCTGAGTTGGTAAAGATACCACCATCTCCGCCTGCTATGATTGGCAAATTATATATATTGGTACGCCACGAATTATCCATATCAATATAACCATGCGCCGTGTTTCCTGGCAGTTGGTTCAGTTTGTAAAAACCAGTTTTACTGAGTCCGTTTGGTTTAATAATAGTCTCGTTAATCCATTGATGATAGTCACCGGATAAGGTTTCGATTACCATAGCTAGAAAAACAAACGCTCCATTATTGTAATGAAACTTTTCTCCTGGTGAAAACTTCATCGCTCTATCCGGCATAACTGCCATATAATCAGATGGTTTTAAAAGCTCTTGCCATGGTACAGAAACTTTGAAGTTGTCAAAGTCTTCTATTAAATCTTCATCAAAATAATCTGGGATACCAGAAGTATGTGTCAGAAGTTGTTTAATTGTCACAGTTGGATCATAGCCATTATAAGGTTGCTTAATAATATCAAATAACTTAGAATCAAGACTTAACTTCTTTTCTTCCACAAGTTTTAAAATCCCTAGAGCGGTAAATAATTTGGTGCCTGAAGCAATACCAAAAGATGTATCGATATTGTTTTTTATTTTATTGGCACGATCTAAGTAGCCAAAGGCCTTGTTATATATAACGGTATTGTTTTTCTGGATTGTAATGACACCTGAAAAATCTTTTTCTTCTATAATTGATTCTAATGTCTTAAACATAAGTCACCTCCAATGTTATAATATCCTATAATTTAGTTTTTAAAAGTTACAATATTATTTCACTATAGATGATGTATATCTTTATATTTGAGAATGGACTGTTTTAAGTTATGAACCAAAGGTTCATCGCTTATGAGTTGGTTGTTTCTTTTGAAGGTATTGTCTTCCTCAATTGTAATAGGTAACATAAAAGCTTCTTTTAACAAAGTGATTAATTCATAGTATGAAAGGTTCTCTTGATTACCATCTAAATGATATAGACCCGGTGGATACTTTTTAATAAGTCTGTATATACCATAAGCTGTATCAGGCATAAAAGATGCAGATAGAATCCATTCTTTAGAGGCTTTGATATGACCTTCGGTAACTAAATAAGCAAGCATATTATTCTTATGGGTATGGAGAGCAATTTGCCATCCAAGTCTTATGATATAACTGTTTTCCATATAGTCTCTATTAATAATGTTTTCACATTTTAGTTTGTATTTCCCATAATCATGTTTTGATCTTGGTATGTCATTGACAGAAAAAGGACCTTCTTGCGAGTCATCATAAACAGCTTCAGAAGATGTAAACACAAATGGAATGCCAAACGGTTTAATTGCTTCAATAATTTTTTCAATCCATTCAACTGGTCCTGTTGCTATATGCAAAAATAAATCTGGTTGCATTTTTTCAACAAACATTTTTATTGCATCTAAATCATCTATAGAAACTAAATGTCTTTCCCAGATGATCATTTCCCAATCTTCATCAACAAACTTATCGTATATGTATGGTGCCAATGTGCCGCTCATCCCTGTAATAATTGCTTTCATATCATCATCTCCTAATCTCTATATACCTATATTTTTAATGATTAATCTATCCTATATAAAAATAGATTTGTTTGTTTACGAAACACAGAATAAAATAGTCTGCTTAAATACAGTTAAAACAGTTGAATTACCAGCAGAGTATTGATAGAATGAACTTGAATTATAAGCATTATTAGGCTGAGTGAGATATTAATTTCTCACATTTTACCATGTTGATAAATTAAATGATATTAAATTAAATTAATTATTATTAAATGCTATTTAATTTTTTGAAATTATGATATCATATAGTCAATTCGGTGATAAATGAGGTAAGGGAGACCTTACAGGATTATAAATTATAAAAAGTGGAGGTTAGGCATGCATAAGAGTTTATTTATTCCAGGACCAGTTAATGTTAGACCAGATGTACTAGAAAAAATGGGAACACCTATGATTGGTCATAGAACAAAAGAAGCATCTGTATTACAAAGAAGTATTTCGGACAAATTAAGAACTTTAATGTACACAAAGGAAGAAATTATTTTATCAACTTCTTCAGGAAGTGGTTTAATGGAAGCTGCTGTTAAATCTTGTACTAAGAAAAAAGTGGCTGTATTTGCTGTAGGTGCTTTTGGTGAAAGATGGCATAAGATGGCTACTGCGAATGGTATTCCTGCAGATCGTTTTGATTCAGAGTGGGGTCAACCAACAACACCTGAGATGGTAGATAAAGCTTTAGCTACTGGTGAGTATGATGTAGTAACAATTACTCATAACGAAACTTCTACTGGTATCATGAATCCATTAGCTGAGATTTCTGAAGTAATTAAAAAATATCCAGAAGTTATCTTCTGTTTAGATACAGTATCATCTTTAGGTGGTGCTAAAATTGAAGTGGATAAGTGGGGCGTAGATATTTGTATTGCTTCTACTCAAAAATGTTTAGGATTACCTGCTGGTTTAGCTCTTTGTTCATTGTCTCAAAAGGCATATGAAAAAGCTAAAACTGTAGAAAATAGAGGTCTATACTTTGACTTAGTAACGTTATACGATACGATTCAAAAGAAAGATTACCAATATCCTTCTACACCATCACTTTCTCATATGTTCGCTCTTGACTATCAATTGGATAGAATCATGGAAGAAGGTATGGAAAATAGATTTAACAAGCACTTAGAGCAAGCTCAAGTAGTAAGAGCATGGGCTAAGAAGCATTTTGATATGTTAGCTGAAGAACAATATGCTTCAAATACTTTAACAACTATTAAGAATACAAAAGAAATTTCAGTTGCTGATTTAAATAAAGAATTAGCTAAGAGAGGTTTCACTATTTCTAATGGTTATGGTTCATTAAAAGAAAAAACTTTCAGAATTGCTCACATGGCTGATACAACTATGGAAGAAGTTAAAGAAGTATTAGGGGTTATTGAAGATATATTAGGACTATAGGAGGACTATATGTTAAAAATATTAGCTAATGATGGTATGGATAAATCTGCCGTTGATCACTTAATGAGTTTAGGTCACCAAGTAGATACTAATTTCTATCCGGTAGAAGAATTAAAAACAAAATTAAGAGAATTCGATTGTATCGTAATAAGATCTGCAACTAAGATTAGAGAAGAATTAATTGATGCCGTAGCCGGTTCGCAATTAAAATTAATCATTAGAGCAGGTGTTGGTATGGATAATATCGATATTGAATATGCTGAATCAAAAGGTATTAAAGTTAGAAATACACCAAATTCAAGTTCGGCTTCAGTAGCAGAGCTTGCTATTGGACATATGTTTGCACTAGCTAGATTCATCGGTATTTCAAATGTTACTATGAGAAATGGTGAATGGAATAAAAAAGCTTACAAAGGTACTGAAATTGGTGGAAAAACTTTAGGTTTAATCGGTTTTGGTAGAATTGCTAGAGAAACAGCAAAAAGAGCTATGGCTTTAGGTATGGATGTTATATACACTGACCTTAGAGGTCCAGGTGAGCCTATGGAAGGGTGTAAATTTGTAGAGGAAGACGTTCTAATCAGATCAGCTGACTACATTTCATTACACATCCCATTCATCAAAGAATATGGTCCTGCTTTATTCAAAGACAAGTTTGATAAGATGAAAGATGGCGTTTATATCATTAACTGTGCTCGTGGTGGTGTGGTTTGTGAAGCTGGTTTACTTGAAGCTTTAAATTCAGGTAAAGTTGCTGGGGCTGGAATCGATGTATTTGTTGAAGAACCAACAAAGAACGAAGCACTTGTTAATCATCCTAATGTTTCAGTAACACCTCATATTGGTGCATCAACTGCTGAAGCACAAACTAGAATTGGAATAGAAACTTACAGTTTAATTATTAAAGAATTAAAGTAGTTTTAGATAATTGGGGGAAAAATAAATGGCAGTAGTAAAAGGATTTAAAGGATTAAGACCTAAAGAGGACTTAGTAGAATTAGTAGCATCTTTACCATATGATGTTATGAATCGTGAAGAAGCAAAGAAAATGGCTGAAGGTAACGACAAATCGTTCTTACATATCGTAAGATCAGAGATGGATGTACCTGCTGAAGTTAGTCCATATGATGAGTCAGTTTATCAAATGGCTAGAAAAAATCTTGATAGATTCCAAGAAGAAGGAACTCTTATTCAAGATGAAAAGCCTAAGTTATATATCTACCGTCAATTAATGAATGGTAGAGTACAAACAGGTATTGTAGGTTGTACTTCAATTGATGAGTACATGAACAACACAATCAAGAAGCATGAGTTTACAAGACCACAAAAAGAGCAAGATAGAATCAACAACTTTGATCACTGTGATGCAAACACAGCACCTATCTTCTTAACTTATAGAAAGAACGATACAATCAATGCTATCGTTAATGACTGGATCAAGTTCCATATGCCAGTTTATAACTTCGTTTCTGATGATGATATCACTCATATCGTATGGGTAATTGATGCTGATGATGTAGTTACAAGACTTGAAGAGTTATTTAAAGGTGTTGAGTACCTTTATATTGCAGATGGTCACCACAGATCAGCTTCTTCAGTTAACGTAGGTAACAAGAGAAGAGAGGCAAATCCAAACTTCACTGGCGACGAAGAATTTAACTTCTTTATGTCAGTAATTTTCCCTGATGAAGATTTGTTCATTATGGATTATAACAGAGTTGTTCAAGATTTAAATGGACATACGACTGAAGAATTCTTTAAATTAGTAGGTGAGAAGTTTACAATCACTGAAGTAAATGAAATCTATAAGCCAATGACTAAGAAGCATTTTGGTATGTTCATTGAAAACAAATGGTATGAGTTAAAAGCTCATGATGGCATTTGTGATGAGAATGATCCTGTAGATAGATTAGATGTTTCTATCTTACAATTAAACTTATTAGATCCAATCTTAGGTATTGATAATCCAAGAACGAACAACAGAATTGATTTCGTTGGTGGTATCAGAGGTTTAGAAGCACTTGAGACTAGAGTGAGCACAGATATGAAAGTTGCATTTTCTATGTTCCCAACAACAATGGATGATTTATTATCTATTGCTGATGCAGGTGAAGTAATGCCTCCTAAGTCTACATGGTTTGAGCCTAAGTTAAGATCAGGTATCTTAACTCATAAGTTAAATGATTAATCGACTGTCCTCATCATATAGATGAGGTTGAGTAGTCCCCAATTATTGGGGGCTATTCTTTTTTTTTGTGATAAAATAAATTTGTTAGGACAATATTGTCCTTTCATTCGTTCTCTATATGAAAGCGCTTAGAAAAGGAAATGATCATGACTATAGACCAAATCATACAAGAATTCCATCAGGATGCATTAAATTTTTCAATACATTTATGTGGTGATTTCCATAAAGGGAATGATCTGGTTCAAGATACACTTGTAAAAGTTATCGAAAGACAACATTTGTTCTGTGAGATGCATCCGACACAAGTAAAGGCTTGGTTGTTTAAAACAATAAAAAACAAACATATTGATACGATTAGAAGAGATCAAAAAAAGAAACAATTATTAATCAATGAATTGACAGTAGAGGATTTTCAAGATGAACGTATTTTAAAAATGCTTATTACTGCATTAAATGAAGAAGAAAGAAAAGTCATTTCTCTTAAGTATTATTCAGGTTATAACAGCAATGAGATAGCAGACAAAATAAACATGAATCCGTCGACTGTAAGAAATCGACTATCAACCGCTATTTTAAAATTAAGACAAGCATATAGGGAGGATTAAATGAAAAAGAAAATTACGAATATCGGAGCATTGGATGTAAGAAACGTGACTACTGAACTGGCAGAAAAATTAGATCTGATAACAAATATAGGGACATATATTACAAATGATAAAAGTGAATTAGTTTTACTTGATGTAGAAAAAAACAATATTGGCAATGTGATTAAAACCAATGAAAAACTTGGTATGTCAAATATTAACGGTAGTGTGGAGTTTAGTAATGAATACTTCAAGAGCATTGAAGGTCAAGTGATTTTGACGATTAACGGCAAAGGAATAGTTGAAAAAGACGTTGATCCCAAGTTGTTTTTGGAGAAGATTCATTCTGGTACTGTAAATGGAGTTCTGATCATACCTTCTGATATCAGCGGTGTTATCAAAACTCATCTTGCTATTAATGGAAAGGTAATCGAATATGATCATGATAAAACTTACGTATCGCAAACAATTGAACTGAATGATGACTTCTACATCACATATTTTGGTGATAAAAATGTTGCTGTTACAACGTTGTTGGCAATAGAACCTTTAGATATGAATGAGTTTGTAAATGCTTTTGATTCCGTTCAAGTTATCAGTCAATTGGTTGCAACAAGAGAAAATATCAAATTGCTAAAACCGTACTTGAAAGTAGATCAGAATAATATCAAACTACTAGAAGCACCAGCTCATTATGAGAAAGGCAAAGTTGAGTTCGATGAGGCTTTATCTTTTCGTACCACTGATAAAAATCTTGTAATAGATGGACAGTTGACAATAAATGATTCATTATATTTAGATGTATTAGGTGACTATAAAATTCAGGCGAATAAGATTTTATGTAACAAAGCGGATTATGAGTTGGTTAAAAGCTATTGTTTAAAATCTAATGCTGATATCAGATTTATTGAAGAACAACCCATTGGTAATTATACATGCATGACAATTAACAGGGAATACTTATCTCATTTAAAAGAAAAGAAAGTGTTGGAAAACTATGGTACTCTTGAATTTGATTTAGACATCAATGATTTAGAGAATCAACCAATTTTATTGGAGATTAATAACTATGGTTCAATAAAGATTCCAGATGGTATCCAACAATCGATGTATGATTTGATAAGTGAAAACTATGGTATAATTAATTCCGACAAGAATGAACAAGTTAAAAATGAGAATATATTGTATGAGAATATGGGTTATTTAGAAATATAATTAATTGAGGTGTTGCATTAAGCAACACCTTTTGTATTTATTACAAAAGAAGAAACTGTATTATTGTCTTTCGTATATAGAAATATTTGATGCTATCTGTTATATTAGTCTAGAGGTGACTATGGATAAAAAAGTATTTCTAAAAAAATTATTAACATTATCAATTCCAATAATCATACAACAGTTTATACAGGCGGCTCTCAACTTAGTGGACACGGTTATGATTGGTAGATTGGGGTCAGAAGAAATTGCTGCAGTTGGTATAGCCAATCAAGTATTTTTCTTTGTCATGATGATTATATTTGGTATTAACAGTGGTGTTTCAGTTTATATTGCTCAATTTTTTGGGCGTAGAGATAATAAGAATATCAAGAAGACCATGGGAGTAAGTTTAGTTTCTGGTGGGGCTATTGGTATTGTATTTTGTATAATTGCAGTAAGTTTTCCAAAGCAACTCATGGGATTATTTATAGATAATGACCACGTTGTAGAACTTGGAGTTTCTTACTTAAAAATTGTTGGTTTCAGTTATTTGTTTATGTCTATTTCTCTATCTTTTCATGTGGCATCAAGAGGTATTGGCAAAACATTTGTTCCGATGATAGTTACAGCGGTAGCACTCAGTGTGAACACACTATTAAATTACGCCTTAATCTTCGGTAATTTTGGATTACCCGAGTTAGGAATAGAAGGGGCTGCCATTGCTACTTTAATCGCGAGAATCATAGAATTTTTACTGATGATGGCTATAATATATGGTACGCATTCATTACTTGCAGCTAGAATAAAGGATTTATTAGCTTTTGATTTAGGTTTCTTTATCAAGATCTTTGAAAAAGCAGGACCTGTGCTTTTAAATGAAGTATTTTGGTCTCTTGGGACTATTGTTTATATGTGGAGTATCGGTCAGATTAATGCAGATGCGGTAGCCAGCTATCAAATCACTCTATCTGCCTATAGGTTCTACGAAGTCGCCTTTATTGGCTTTGCCAGCGCTGCTTCAGTTATGGTTGGTAATAGCATAGGTGCTGGTAAAGATGAGTTAGCCAAATTCTATGCTAAAGAAGTTTCTAGAAAAGCTGTATTGTTTTCAATGTTTATGAGTTTACTGATGTTTGTTCTGGCACCATATATCTTAAAACTGTACAATGTATCTGAAATAGTCATGTCAAACTCACTTAAACTATTTTATATTTATTGTTTCTATGGTTTATTCAGGATGTATAATCTGATGAAAATTGTCGGTATATTTAGAGGTGGTGGTGATACAAAGTTTGCGATGTTAACAGAAATGGGATCCGTTTGGTTAGTTGGTGTACCACTGGCATTATTGGGATCAGTTGTATTAAAATTATCTGTAGTTTATGTGGTTTGGATGCTTTTGACAGAAGAAGTCGTAAAGACAATAATTTGTTACCGTCGGTTTAAATCCGAAAAATGGCTTCATAATTTAATTCATGAAATAAAATAAAGACCGCTATGCGGTCTTTTTAGTTGAACAATTGATTGATATATTCACATAAGTCTTCTAAAGAAGAGTCATCTAAAGTTTTTAATTCTGCATCAGTAGAGATCTTTAAATTATCTACTACATAAACTAAAATATCATCCATTTCCTTAATTGTTATCTCATCACAATAATCTGTAAGGTGCTCAGAAAAAGTATCCAATCCATAGTCGTTATAACCATCGATACTTATTACAACGTTTTCGAGTTCCTTTTGATTCAAGACTTCCATTAATTTCCTCCCCTAATCGGTAAGCAAAAGCTCACTCAACGAAAATCTGTATTGGTTCCTTAGAACAATCCCTTTGAGAGTATTATAATAATATTTTATTTTAATGTAAATAACAAATTTTGTATACTTGTAATTGTATATTCAATTGTGAAAATTAGTCTAATAAATTTCTCTTGTAATCATGGTATAAAGATTTTAGTTTAGCAATTTCGCCATGCATTTCCGTTTGAAGCTTTGAAACTTTTTCAAATTCAGAATTAGAAATAGCAGTAGCAATTTGAGTGAATGATGACTTAGTTGATAAAGTATCTTTCATTAATTTTAATCTTAGGTTATTGATTTCTTCCCAACGTACAACATCTAAATCAGAAGCGTCAGCAGTATGAAGTTTTTTAGTGCTTCTAATCACTTCTATATTTTCGATTAGAATTCTATTTTCTAATTCAAAAGTCCAATTGCCTTCGATTGCAGCCATATATGAATTAATAATTCTATCAGAGAAGACATCGCCATCTCTTAAAACATCTAATTTACCATTAGCAGCTCTTAACTTAGCAATATTTTCCCAAACGGTCTTTGGTGGTTTACCAAAAATATCATCTCTTTCTTCTTCAGTATAATCTTCGAAGACATCGTCTTCACTTCTATACATTCTATTGTCTTCTAGATAAAAACCTTTATCTCCAGCTTTTTTATCAAAATTCTTTTCAATAAATGCTAAATCATGTTCTGATGTAACTACTGCTTTAATACCATCTAACATCCCTTGGTAAACTGCAGCTGTACATAAATATGTATTTGTAAGTGGATTTGGTGCTCTTAATTCAAAACGTGTAGCAAGTGGCGATGTCATATCTCTTACCAAACCAGCAAGAACGGTTCTGTTTCTTGATGGAGAAGCAGGTGAATGCCCCAAACTTGTTACAACACAGACTGGTGCTTCAAAACCTGGTTTTAATCTATTGAATGCATCGTTAGAAGCTGTTACAAATGGGTTGATGACATCGTAGTTTTTAAGTAATCCCATGATTGCACCATAACCAGCACGGTTTAAGAAATGTTGATCCATTTCAAGAGGTGAGAATAGGTTAACTGTTTTACCGTTTTTCAATTTAAGCGCTGCACCTACATGGTGATGTTCACCGTTACCAGCAACTCCTTCAATTGGTTTTGCTTTGAAAGTAACTTCTAGACCATAACGACTGAAGCAATCTGAAATAATATCTCTTGCAAACAATTCATTATCTGCGGTTTGAAGTGGATTAGAAAATTTCCAATCAATTTCTAACTGTTCCATAACATGCGAAAACTTATTACTGCCTTCTAGTTTAGAAGGGACACCGCCAACTTCTTTATGAGCCATCTCAGCTTCGAAGCCATAGTGGTCTAATAGTAGAAGAGATTCTTCCATAGCAGATCTTACATTACCAACAGTTCTTTTCCAATATTGTTCTTTAAGGACTTGTGAAACAGATAGTAATCTTTCTTCCGCTCTTGAATCTGGTGATTTAACCCAGAATTCCAACTCTGTTGCAGTTGTTAAGTTAACTTTTTCAATCTCTTCAAATTTAACACCGAATTCATCACAGAAATCTTCATGAGTTTCAAGGAGTGACATAATTGTATTTTCGAAATGTTCAGAAGAAGCTTTTAAAATAGATCTAGAATCACAGTAAGTATCATCATGTAGAAGTGTTGCTGGAATCAATAAAGTTCCTACTGGTAATCCTGTACTTTCATCTATATGACCATAATTATAATCTACTAACCAGTTGACATCAGTATCTGGAATTAAGTCAACTTTTGCATTGTTGATTTCTGCAATAATGGGTAACACAACTGAAGATCCATCAGTTTGTACGCCTTCTGATAAGAATTTTTTGATGTCGTTTAAGAATACATGCATTGGGATGCGTTCATCTGTATGATTGTTACCTAGATCTACTGCTACGACTGAAACGAATTTAATCTGAGGGCTAGCCTTCAGTTCTCTTTTTATTTTTTCGATTGTTCTACCTTCAGATTTGATTACGTATAACATGTTACCTCCTTATATTATGTGGATTATTGCAAAAAACGTTCGGGTATGTGCTTTTTCATATGATAATGATTATAGCAGATATCAGTTTAATGTAAATACTTTTTAAAGAGAAAAAACAGGAAAACCCTTGCAAATACTTGGCTCTGTTGAACGTTTCGAATTGTTAGAAAGTTTAAAAAACTAAATAATACTAATAAAAAAACCGAACCTAACTATAGATTCGGTATCATCTAACTAAAACAACTACAAGTTACCTTAATTTTAGTATATCAGCTTTTTTTATAGCCATTAAAGTAATTGCGATTAATGGAGCGATAATAATACCGGCAACACCGAATACTTTTATACCTGTGTAGATGATTAAAAGTGTCACAAGTGGATAAATTCCAATTTGGGAACTAATGATTTTAGGTTCTAGTGCTTGTCTTCCAAGAGTGGCTACTAAATATACAATCCCAAGACCGATTGCCAGAGTGTAATTTTTATAGAACAATAAGATGATAATCCATGGAATAAAGACACTACCAGTCCCGAAAACCGGAAGGGCATCTAATATTCCGATACCTAGAGCTATTAATATCGAATAAGGTATCTTTAGAATTGTTAATCCTATTCCAACTTCAATGAAAGTCAATGACATCATAATCAACTGTGCTCTTAAATAGCCTAGAAGTACCATAACAACATCTTCTTTAACAATAATGAGTAACGGCGTTCTAAATGTTTTATGTGATAGAATTTGCATCTGCATTTCTTTTATTTTTATTTTATCTTTTGTCATAAAGAAAGAGGCAACAAACATAACGATAATTGCAACAACTAAATTTGGAATGAAAGCGACTAATCCAACAAGTGATGCCAATATGGTTGTAATGGATAAATTGATATTTTGTAAAATGTTTGGTATGTCTAAATCTAAATTCTCTGCTAAAAGCGCAGGTAAAAATGCCTTGAAGTTAATGAGATTTGAAGAAACATTAATCAGTCCATCTTCTAAGATATCACTAATTTCAGGGATTTTATCTAATATAATACGTGCTTGGCTAACTACGGTAAATCCAATAAAAGATATAACAAATAATAAGATTCCAATAAAAACTATCAGTATCAGAAAAGTCACTAAAGATTTATTTAGTTTGATTTTTTTATGAATCACCTCAACGACAGGTGACAGTAAATTGGATATCCACCATGCAAATATAAATGGCATCCAAAGTAATATGAGTTTAAAGCCAAAGTAGACAAAAGCAATAATTGCTAGTATAACTAAGGCAAGTAATATGAGTTTGTTCGTAA
>Ga0209272_10000704_pt1 | contig 24797 bp, 21 predicted proteins | sample tdDd002_FD_187125 | JGI IMG/M metagenome (GOLD analysis project Ga0209272, IMG submission 187125) | Marine sediment microbial communities from the Atlantic coast under amendment with organic carbon and nitrate - tdDd00.2 (SPAdes)... | ecosystem: Environmental > Aquatic > Marine > Coastal >... | reverse complement strand
ACTCAAAGAACATGCAACATACATTCAACACGATGGTGGTCATTCACCATTAATCGATGATCTTCAATCATTAAATGATCATATAGTGAATTTTATCAAATAGAAACCTTCGGGTTTCTTTTTGTGTTTGCTCACTCTATAAAAAGAGTGTTATAGTGGCAATAAGTGCAATCTATAAGAGCGAGTTAGGATTATAAAGTGCGGATTAAGTTGTACATAAGGAAACAGAGTTTCGAATTAGAAACTCTGTTTTTATATCTCTAGTTTTCGCTGGTCATTTGCCTGATTGATATCTTTCTTTTGATGAGAACTGTAATAGATATTAAACCTATTAGAAGTGCCAAAGATACATAAAAGGCATCAGATCCAATGTCGATTGACTTATCGCCGATGTTAGTAAATACAAGAACACCAGGAATGATACCCAATACTGTTGCTAGAATAAAATCTTTGTACTTAATTTCAGATAATCCAGCACTATAACTGATAATATCAAAGGGTATTAATGGAATTAACCGTAAGATAAGTATGAATAAAAAGCCTTTACTCTTAAACTTTTCTGTAGACAAGTTTGGATGTTTACTTAATAAGGATTTAAGTAAAGTTTGCCCAAAAGTCCTAGAAAGATAAAAAGACAGACTCGCACCACAAACAGCACCAATCATGGTATAAATGGCACCGTTCGCAATGCCGAAAATCATTCCACCAGCTATTGCAAGAATAGAATCTGGAAAGAGTGTGAGTGGAACAATGGTAAATAATATAATATAAATTAATGGTGCGTATACTTCAAAAGATAGCACATAATCTCTAATTTCTGTAGGTGAAAATCCTTTGATCAGATTATTTTTGTTTAATAAGTAAATCAGTAGAATGACACATACGAGGGTAATTGAATACTTTAATCGTTTCATCGAGTTTTCCTATCATTTTCTGTACAAGTATTTATACATCACTTGTAGCTTGTTTCGCTTTTTCATTGTAGATCTTCTTGAGCAAGTATATAAAGACACTAAGTGCAAAGAGTATCATTAGTCCAAATACAAACAATTTTGCGCCACCAAGTAACATACCGCCGACATAAGAGTAGACTATTGTAGCTGGTAACTGCCCGATACCAGTCGCAAACATAAACTTCCAGAAGTTCATCGATGTGAGTCCGGCTGCATAGCTGACAATATCAAAAGAGATGAATGGCAGTAGACGAGCAATGACAATGGCATAATCTCCATATCTGCCAAAAAAGTCATCTATAGAATCTAAGGCAAATTTACTTGTCAATTTTTCTACGATGTTTCTACCCAAATGTCTAGCTATGTAGAAACATAGAGCAGCGCCGACCATAGAGCTTGTCCAAGACAATAAAGCACCTTTTATCCAACCAAAGAGACCAGCATTTGCAAATGTGATCATAAAAGCAGGAAGAGGTGCCACTATAGATTGAAGTATCATGAGCAAAAATGACACTATAGGCGCCAATATACCAAACGACAATATGTAGCCTTTTAAAATATCAAGGTTTAATGAGCTTAGTATAAACAATACTTCTTTAAGTGATACCTGTACGGATGGTAGTAATAATACAGAAAATACTACTACAATTACAGCCAACTTAATGATTAGTGATTTATTAAGAGTTTTCATTGAATAATCTCCTAGTATAACGAGACACCCCCTTCATACCAGAAGGGGTGCTATTTTTTTAGTTTAGTAAGTCATCGAATGACCATCCTGCTTGACCGTTTTCAAGGATGAATAGTCGATTGTCATCAATACCTTTTTCAAGTAGGTAGTTAACTGTTCTTTCAGCACCACCACCACCTCTTGGGCATACGATAACGATTCTATTATTTGACGTTTCTAAAGTAGATAATAAAGCATCAAGCTTTGACTTATCATCATCTGATTTTACTGGAAATGCATAAGATGCAGTAGCTCCTGTGATGTGATGTAAATCAAACTCTTCTTCAACTTGAATATCTAGAAGTACAAATGGTACTTCGTTTTCAATATTATGTTTCACCTGGTTTTCAGTGTAGTATTTATAGTCACCTTTAACAAGGATTTTACTTTCAAGTGGTAATGTTTCATTAGCTGCATACTCATAGAAAGAAGCATCATAATTTCTTACTGTATTGTATCCCATCATGCTTAAAGCGATTTGTAGATGAGCAGAACGGATACCTGCAGTACAATATGTAACTATATTATCTTCTTTATCTAGTCCAGCTGACTTGAATAATTCTTCTAATTCACTCGGTGATTTAAATCTACCGTCATCATTTAGTACATGATTGAAGGTTAATAATTTAGAGTTAGGTAAGTGACCGCCTCTTTTTTCACCAAAGTTGGCCTCACCATCAAATTCGTTTGACTCTCTTGTATCTATGATTGTTAACTCTGCAAGAGTAGAAGTTAATTCATCTGTGTTGATAGTTAAGGAGTCGTTCAACTTTTCAATCTTAAAGTCTGTCGCTACAGCTACAGCAGCTTCTTTTGATGTATCAAAACCTTTAGAAGTCCAGTAGTTGAAACCACCATCAAGGATCATTGACTTCTCAACGCCAGCCATTCTTAACATCCAAACAATTCTTCCATCTTCACCCCAACCGTTAAGTGTGTCTGCATATACAATCACTGTTTTATTCTGGTCTACTCCAACTGCAGATAATCTTTCAGAGAGTGTCTCAGCATCTAATACTACTCCCCAACCATCATCACCAGGTGCGCCATTTACATCAGCAAATCCAGGCCAAGTTACATTAATAGCTCCTGGAATATGTCCCTTAGCATATGCTTCATCACCTCGAGCATCAAGAATCAAATACTCGTTGCTTTCTATGTTTTCATGTAACTGCTCAGCACTGATGATGTAACCATCAACAACATAGTTTTCTACAACTACTTCGCTATTACTTTCTGTTTTAACTTCTTCTGTTGTTTTTGCATCGTTCGTTGATTCGTTGTTACCACATGAGATTAATAACGTTGCCATCATAACATTTATTAATACAATAATACTTATTTTTTTTATCATTTTCTTTTCCTCCAACATATTCTAAATTCATAACCTAAACGAGTATAACATGGTGGAGAGAATACTTTAAATCGAAAGCTTGTATAGTAGAAGGTGGTACTATTTAGTAAAGCGATTGTATACTAAAATAGCCCAGTTTCATCTGATAGAGAAATAACTGTCTGCATAATCTAAGTTCATACCTACTTAAATAATCATGATCTGTATCAATAGAAATACCATGCATTGCTTCTTCAAATTAGATAATGATCTTGTCTAGAGCCATATGATATGTATGCACTCCATACACATGTTGAGTGTTGCTCACTACTCACTTTAAATAATCTTACGAAGATACTTTATGAAATTGAGGTATCTTTTTTTCGTATCAATGTGATTTTTTTCACTGTGTAGTTCTAATTTGCATGGTTAAGTGATTTGAGTTGAATTGTTGTTGATTACTTCAATATCAAAGATTACTTTATCATTACTATTGCTCTCATAAAACTCAACTGTTTCCGTAAAATTTGTAATTATATGTTAAGATTAGTATAGAGATTTATTAGATAATGTAAATGGAGGTTTATATGACTGTAAAAAGTAAAGTGTATCTACTTTTATCTGTTTTAACAGATTATTTGGGATATTATTTTTTGATGAGAATAGGTCCGATTATGAGAGTCATTTCATTCGGTTTCCTGGTCATTTCATTATTACCAATTTTAAACGACAAATTAATGAAAAAAGATAAGGAAAAACTTATTATTGGATTAGGCCTTTTTTTATTTTATAGGATTATCTGTGTAATAGTATTTTATTCTGATTTGCCGTCCGCTACTATTATTTTATCTGTTGGAGTTCTGGCTTATCCTATGATGGCTTTCATATCATTTATGTATGCTAAAAGAAATTTGAATGAAAATCTATATCAGAAATACTATTTTCTTTATTGTGTATCGTTTGTAAGTATTGCTATAGTTTTATTGATGAGTAGTTCCGCGACTGACTCAAATGATATTTTGTCAACCGCTGATTTCTTAGTAGTGACAGGTATGCGTATAAATTATATTTCGTTATTTATTATTGCAGGTGTTTTAGTTTATAAGATTGTGAAGAATGTGCTTTTTAAATCAAAAGCGAATAACGAGAATATCCTTTTGACTACAAAAAAAGTCTGTATTTTAGTGTTACATGATTTGCTACCAGATTTACTGGAATTTGTAACTGATTTGAAAGAAATTATACTTGTTAGAGTAGAAGAATTACAAGCCAAATTACGAAATAGACCTCTAATACAAGAGGAAACACAAGAGTATTCAGAAAAAAAAGAAGCGTTTACCAGAAATGAAACAAAAGTTGAATCTGATAAGGCAAATCAAATAACAACTATAAAAGAAAAAGAAGTTGTAACTAAAGGAAATAAGATGTCTACTTCAAAGATGAAACTTAATTTAACTTTCCTTCACAAAATCAAATTTCCAAGTAAAAAAGTTATCATTCCGCTGATTGTTTCATTATTAGTTATCATGATTGGTATGCAGTATAGAGGTCTTGCAAATGAAGAGGATGTAATAAAAAAATATGTCGAATACATAAGTAATACTGAGAAATATCAAGATAATATGAAGTATTTCCATTTGGAAGACAATCCTCAACATGATATATTGGTCAGTACAATTCATTACGATGCAGAAAATCTGAGTTATCCCAGTTTAAATAACGATATAAGTGAAAATATTGCACTAATTGATTATACTCCTACAATTGAACGTGTTAATAACATAATTGAGTCACATGAAATCAAATCTGATAATCAAATCTATAGAATCAAATATAGTCTTTTTACTTTTGAAACAGATAGAGTTAACAGATATATCTATTTATCAACAAAGTATAATCCATTTAAAAGAAAGTGGGAGATTGTCTATGAGAATAATACTGATTTCAGGATTATTAAGGATACGTTAAGAAGCATCATTGAGACTTATACTCATAGAATGAATGTAGGTAATAGCAATGTAATTGATGGTAATGATCAAGAGTATTTAATTATGCTAGGAAGATACTTAGGGAACGATTCAATTAGTGATAATTATGATAAGGTAATTGTTCAAATGTATACTATGAATAATGAGTTATTCGATTTAAGTCCGCCGACTATATTTGATATGACTCAATATTATCAACATTACCTTTGGGAAGAGCTGTGGTTTGACTATCAAACAGCTGTTCAGTTGAGAGATCAAGTTGAACTAATGTATGATGTTACAGAAAAATTTCTGCTTCGTAACGAAAACCATATCATAAATGAAGAGTTAATGGGTGGGATTACTCTAGAAGAAATTATTGAGTATATTTGCTTTATTGATGTTTATATAGAAGACGAGGTGCACTTCGTTGAGTGGTATAGTAAGTTAAACTCAAATAATGAATATGATTCATCATATGCATTAGACTATAGGAACGATTCTCGTACAGTAGCTGACAACTATATTGGATCCTATTTAGATTTAAAACATGGTTCTAGTCATTCTATCGGTACAGGTACAGGAACAGGTGAGACTTCAACTGATAATGGCGCTGCTAATAGCTCAACATCAGAAACTAAGCAAGAAGATAGGACAGTATCTGATATTATAGATGATTACAATTTAGATTTGGATATTGAAGATGCAAGCAGTATTAATAATTCAGGTATGACATTGTACAACTTAAAGGAATATGATGATGCGATAAAAGTTTTTATGCTGATGGATAATATTGCTTTGAACAACAGTAACAAAGAAATTGCAGGTATTGTTTACTATAATTTAGCATGTACTTTGTCTCTACAATATGATGGTAGTTCTAGTGTGTTAACATCTTGTTTGTATTATCTTGAAAAGTCTTTTGGTTTACGTGATGACCGAGTTGATAGATCTATAGAAGATCATGATTTAGATCCTGTTAGGAATAAGGTCGGTTATCATAATCTGATGGATAGATATAAAGATGAGGAAAGTGAAGATGATAATGTGATTATGGTTGTTGATGATCCGGAAATAGAGTATGATGATTATCTTTCTGAGGCTATTGCTGCAAGTAGTAGTGACATAGATCTTGACGAACCTAAAAGTTTAAATATCGAAGCATTGAAATTCTATTATGAAGAAAATTATGATTATGCAATTTCGTTGTTATATAGAGCTACTAAGTTGGATGGTGAAACGAATGATATAAAGAATCTGGCGATGTGTTATTATAATTTAGCTTGCTGTCTTGCTTTAACAATAGACATTACTGACGATGCAAGTTTAATTAATACGCTTGAATTTCTAGAAAGATCATTTGAGTTAAGACCTGATCGTATTACGAGAGCTATTGAAGATACTGATTTTGATGATATTAGAGTTTCTGATAGATTTCTCAAATTAATGTCAAAATATACGAATTAAAAACCGCTTGATATAGTGCTTTATTATAAATAAAGGATTGTCGATATTTGCTCTAACTTCCAAGAGGGTTTCTATAGTTTTGTCAAATAGTAAATTGAATAATATATTAATAATAAGGTTTTCATATAGAAATTAATAAAGAACCCATACATAACATATTCAGTGAGTAAAATTACTCAATACTTTTTAGTTCACATACAATGAAGAGAAAAGGTGTTCGGAGAAAACTTTCTCTGAAACTCACAAGCCATGCTAGCATGACTAGATGATTTAATTGTATTTTATTGGGTAACTCATATGTAAAGGTAGTATTAATAGAAATAATAGCACCTCAATCAAGAGATTGGTTTGCAAAGTTATGAATTTAAAACACCGATGTGTCATGATGTTTAACTGCCAATTATATGGCAGTTTTTTTCGTTTGCAAACCGAGCAAAGATAATCAATTTGTAGGGAGGTAGAATATGAAAAAACTTATTGTGTTATTTCTTGTGGTTGCACTTATGCTGACTATGGTAGCATGTAGTAACAACGAAGATAATGTTAAGAACGAAGTTAATTCTGATGTTAACAACAATGAAACTGCCACAGATGATGTTTCTGAAATAAACATGAGACCATTCGTTGTAGCTTCATCTGATTTTAACGGTGATTTCTATGCAGGTTGGACTGACTCAACTTATGATAAGAACATCAGACAATTAGTATGGGGCTTCGGTCTTATGACTGATAATCCAACTGGGGAGATTGTTGATTCTCCATTAGTTGAAGAAAAGATAGTTTCAGATGACTTAATCGTCTGGACTTTCAAAATAAAAGAAGGTGTTAAGTTCCACAATGGTGAAGCATTAACTGTAAGCGATATCAAATTTACTTATGAGTTCTACATGGATACTGAAAGTTTAGGTGCAACTGGTGGTTCATCTTCAATTGCAGACTACGTTGAGTCAATTGAAATCGACGAAGCCGCCAACACAATTATTTTTACATTAAAGAAAGTTATTTTCACTACAGATGCTTCTTTATTCTATGAAATTTGGATCTTAGCTGAAGATACAATCACTGAAGGTGCTGAAATTGCTGGCCAAACACCGCAACAATATGTTAAGACTAATATCTCAAAACCAATTGGTTATGGACCATATATCTTCACCGAATTCAGAGAATCTGAATTTGTGAGATTAACAGTTAACCATGATTACATTGGTAAAGTTCCTGCCATCCAAGAAATCATCGTTAAGGTGACGCCGCCTGAAACTATATTAGACCAGTTATTGTTAGGTGAAATAGATTTAATGGGTAGAGTGGTGGATGCAGAACCGATTGATGCTATTAAGGATTCCGAGTATTTAACTACTAACAGTTATTTCAGACACGGTGGGGGTACTATGATTCTCCACTCGGATTACGAATCTTTTGCATTAACAGAAGTTAGACAAGCATTCGCCTATGTATTCAACAGACCTAAAATTGTTGAATTATTCTTAGGTGAATATGGAATTACATCTCAAGGTCCTTACTCTAAGAACCAATGGATGATGTACGATGATGATGAAGCTGAGTTGATTGGTACTGCTGCAGATGGTAGATTCGAAGAATCCTTAATAAACTATGATCTCATAGATGAAAATGGTAAGTTTGACGAAGAAGCAAATATCGCTAAAGCAAATGAATTGCTTGATGCTGCAGTTGCCAAGACTGATGCTGAGTATGCTCACTTAACGGGTGATGCGGTTAATGGATACATGTGGAAAGGTGAACCTTTAGAAATTAGGATAACTTATACTTCTTTCTGGTCAGATACTTACAACTTAGTATGGACCGAAAAGTACATTTCTAAGTTGGGTTTTAAAGTTACTTTACATGGTTTAGATTGGCCAGTAATGTACGGACACTGGACTGGAGACACTGCTGAAGAGAGACAATACCATGCCTTCGTTGGTGGTATGAGTTACGGTATCAAGTCTAATCCAAGGGATGGTTATTCAACAGATAAGATTATGCCTTGGGGTCAACCATCGGATAATGGTTCAAGATTCTCAGGCGGTTCATCTTACACACCAGACAAGTGGGATGCACTATTAGTTTCTATTGAAAACTGTCATCCAATTACTGGTACTGATGAGTACAGAGAGTTATGGAGAGAGTGGATTTTAACTATGAATAAAGAAGTACCTATCATTCCTGTATATTCAAATAAATACCATGATATATACAGTGCTGATATAGAGAACTTTGATACTAACGCATTATGGGCATGGCCGAGATCTATCCTTGATGCAAACTGGAAGTAATATTCTTCATTAAACGGAACTGATATTAATAGCAAGAAAAGTTCGCCTATTGAATTAGGGGAACATCATAACATTTTGATGCACACAAATAATGGTGCTGATAATAGATTGTATGTTGAATACGTGATCCGAAAGGAGTTTATCTGATGATTTCAATTGAAGAAGTGGAAGCAATGCTTGAAGAAATAGCCAATAATTTTCCTAAAGAACTTTATGATAAACTAAATGGAGGGATTATATTATTACCTGAGGAAAAACAGAGTCCAGTGAGTCAAAGAAATGACCTTTATATATTGGGAGAATACCATGTTGACAGGATGATGGGCAGATATATAGTAATTTACTACGGATCTTTTGTGCGGTTATTTGGATTGCTTAATCATGAAGCATTCAAGGCTAAGCTTATACATACATTGAAGCATGAGTTTATACATCATCTAGAATCACTTGCAGGAGAACACGGTCTCGAAATCGAGGATGGTCGCTTTATTGAGAAGTACTTAAATCGTAAAGGTTAAGAAAACCATATGAGTTTAAAATCAGATGCTTTTAACGGTACTCATTGACTCTAAGCTTTGAATAAGGCGGGAAGAATTTGAAGTTAATAATAACGATTGGCTGTAAGCACTGAGTATAGATCCCGCCATTTGAAGGTGTTGTAAAGGATTTCTATAGAGCGAAGTCCAATCGACTATAAAAGGCACTCCGATTTCAAAAAATGGAGTGCTTTTATCTTGTTCAACTGAAACCTACTTAGTCTAGACTTTCTCTTTTTTTATTATATACAACACTATGCTTGAGAAGCCTCCTATGACCTGTTTCTCGTAATTCAGACTCATATTTGAAAACAGTTCATCCAAGTCCCTGATTATATTACCTGATTTCTCTATGGTCTTGACTAAGAGGTAACCGGTCAGATTCCTATGCTCTGGGTAGGCGTAATCCATAAGCAGGAGGACTCCGTCTTTTCTGAGAACCCTCATCATTTCGGAAACAGCTGCCTTGCCGTCAGGATAACCTGAAAAGGACATGGTATTTACTACCGTGTCGAAACTCTCATCATCATAAGGCATTGCATATACGTTGCCTTCCATGATGTCCACGTTCGGGTATTTGTCCTTTCCGCGCGCAATGACTTTTTTATTATAATCTAAACCGTTTACAGACATGGATTCAGGATACTTTTTAAACAGATACCCCGGACCGAAGGATATATCTAATAGCTTCTCACCCTGTACATGCTCTAGTACGCTGCTGATCCACTTCTTCCAAAGTGGAAATACAAAAATGAACATTTCGTACATAACTGCGAATCTGGTATAGATGATATTCATTTTGTCGGTGTAAGCAAGCGGATTGTCGGGTTCCTTGCTATAGACTATTTTTTCTTTTTTCACTCTAAACATAAGACATCTCCTCAATTTTATTATTCCATACATACCCAAATTCACAACTTCCATTGGAAATTATGTGAAATAACTAAAATGGTACAACGATTCTTTATATACGCGATGGATAAGGTGGGCATATGTCAGACATGACTGTTGTTCCCTAAATTCTGCTCTTTGATTATGCACCCCTCTAAAAGTCCAATTGTTTGTTTCTTCATCAATTATATCAAATATGCTTTTAGTTGCTGCATGATTGATTAGCATTAATGTAGCTGAATTTGATGTGAGGTTCTTTTAGCTGATATCAATTGTATTAAGAGAAGTAGGCATCTACCGTCTTAAAATGATGCAGAATATACCACGAATAGATTATGAAGATATCATTGAAATAATGATTCAGGATCAGGAAGTCTTTTGCAAAAAAAATTGATGAAAGAATTAATATCTTGGTAATATTGTATTATATAATTTAGATATGATAAAATGGTAAAGCTAATGTTTGTTTTACAAATAATCAGAATTACTATTAAGGGGTTTTAAATGAGCTACAAATTAATTATTACTGAAAAACCAAGTGTTGCTAAGGATATTGCTAAGGTGCTTGGTGTGACTAAAAGAAAAAATGGCTATTTTGAGGGTAATGGTTATAAAATAACATGGTGCGTGGGTCATTTAGTTGGTCTTTCATATCCGGAAGATTATGATCAAAAACTCAAAATGTGGCGTGTAGATACTTTACCAATTATACCTAATAAAATGAAATATAAAGTTCTTCCAAATACGATGGATCAGTTTAATATTATTAATAATCTTGTAAATGACGATTCAACTGAATCGTTAATTTGTGCTACCGACTCCGGACGTGAAGGTGAACTTATCTTTAGACTTGTCTATAGAATGGCAAAGACTAAAAAGAGTTTTGAAAGACTATGGATTAGTTCTCAAACAGACCAGGCGATTATTGAAGGATTTGAAAACTTAAAGCCTGGTACAAATTATAATCCTTTATTTAACAGTGCAATATCAAGAGCTGTTGCCGATTGGTTAATAGGTATCAATGCGACACGTTATTTTTCTGTTCAATACAATACAATGTTATCAGTTGGTAGAGTTCAAACCCCCACTTTGGCAATGATTGTAGATAGATATAATGAAATTTTAAATTTTGTTGCTGAGATGTATTATGAGATTGAAGGTGAATTCGAAGGCTATAAAGGTACATGGAAAAATGATACTGGTGCAAAACTTAAAAATGAAAATGATGTGTTGGATTTAATTGAAAAATTAAAAGATAAACCTGCTTTTGTAGAGGCTTTGGAAACAACTAAAAAAAATAAAACTTGTCCATTGTTATATGACTTAACAGAATTACAGGTACAAGCCAATAAGAAGTTTGGATATTCAATAAAAGAAACGTTAGATATCGCTCAGGTGTTATATGAAAAACATAAGCTTACAACGTATCCAAGAACGGATTCAAGGTATCTTTCGGATGATATGATTCCTAAACTAAAACCTCTATTGGCCAACATTCAACGAGAGGACCTTAAGGTTCATGTATCAAAGATTTTAGAAAAAGATTTAACCATAACAAAACGAATTGTTGATAATAAAAAAATTACAGATCACCATGCCATTATTCCAACAGAAAAAATTGCAAATATAAACGCTTTGAACGAGCGAGAAAAGAACATATACAATATGATTATCGATAGATTCGTTGCAGTGTTTATGCCGAAATACGAATACAATGAAACAAAATTAACAACTGTTATTGAGAATGAAAGGTTTTATTCAAAGGGGAGTTCTGTTATTAATTTAGGGTGGCGAGAAATTGAAGCCGTAAAAGATGCTAAAGAAGTTATATTCCCACCATTAGAATTAAAACAAGAAGTAAATGTTATTAAATACAACAAAGTAGATAAGACAACTAAACCAAAGAAATATTTTACTGAGGGTACTTTGGTTTCGGCTATGGCCAATATAGGTAGAACGATTGATGATGAGGTATTAAAGGAACAGCTAAAGGACAAAGGGCTGGGTACACCAGCAACAAGAGCAAACATCTTAGAAAAGCTTTTTCATGTAGGGTATATAAAAAGAGAAAAGAATAATATCCTACCGACGAGCAAGGGTTTGCAAACAGTCTCTATTATTCCAGACTACTTAAAGTCAGCAGCAGTCACAGGTGAATGGGAGTTCGAACTTAACCAGATTGCACGAGGTGAAGGGGATATGATGAAGTTTATGAATGGCATAAAAGATCAGGTTCGAAAAATAATTGATGTAGAAATAAATAATGCTGTAAAATTTGAAGACTCAGGAAATGATGGCCGAGAAATTTTAGGAGTTTGTCCTCGTTGTAATAGAAATATATATGAAAATTCAAAATCATTTTCATGCTCGGGCTGGAAGTGTAAACCAAAATGTACTTATTCTTTATGGAAAGATGATAAAATCTTAACTGAGAAAGGTATAGTTTTGAACAGTACAGAAGCGAAAGAGTTGATTGTAAATAAAAAGATTAAAGTTACTTCTCAATCTGATGAAGATGGAAAAGCAATTGATTATATGTTATCCCTTGAAGAGAATGGCAAGTATTTGAATTATAAGTTAGTAATTATTGAATAGTAATATATAGCTGATATGACTATTAGTTATTTGGAAAAATAATGGTTATTGTATTATTGAATATGTTTCCATACAGTTGAGGAGTCAATACTTTCACACAATCGAATTTGATTCGGTTGTGTTTTTTTGTCAAAAGTTCTTGATTTAAAATTTGACTAAACAAGCTATCTTTATTTTGATGACAAACTTAATCCTATTTAAAGCATAATTAATGTAGAAATATTGATCTAAGCGATACTCAGCTGTTGTTGAGAAAGAGAAGAGGGAATAACGATGTTACTCCCTTTATCTATTTTACTTCTATGAATCTTAATTGATGTTTTGCCCGAGTTGCTGCTGTATAAGCAAACTGCTCGTATAAATGATGTGTCTTTTGATTGCTCACATAAATGACACCATCGTATTCGAGCCCCTTTGCATAATAGATTGGCAGAATCACCAAATCGTGATTAAGCTTTGTATTGTATCCCGTCATACAGCTGATTTCAAAAATCTGTTTGAGTTTTTCATGCAGTCTTTTGGCTTCTTGAGAGGTATGGACGATGATGGCTATGGATTTAAGATCGGAGAGGTCATTGATTGCTGTTACAATGTCATGCTCAAGCCTTGAATAAGTCGTTTCAATAGATTTCGGTGTATCACCAGGTCTCGAAAAAGCCCGGACTTCAGTGTTAATAAACTGATTTGCAAATTCAGTAATAGAAGAAGTGGATCTATAACAAGTTTCTAGCTCGATCATTTTCATTTGATTAGGCTTGAAAATCCTTTCTAAATCATGATGATACGTCGCTAGTTTGGTATGCTGTAGAGTTTGATTCATATCCCCGAGTATTGTGAAGTTAGCGTTCTTAAACAGCGTTTTCATCAGATACAACTGAACATAATTGTAATCTTGAGACTCGTCAATCACAACGTACTTATATTGCTTGTAATCTTGTATTGAGTAAATCCAGCTATGGTACAAGAATATACCATGGAAATCCTCATATTGATTTGAACTAGCGAAAAAATCATCCGGAATATCGAAATCAACAAGCGACCTTAAGAGCTGTTTGTTCTCAAACATCTTGAAGTAGACTGTTTTTGGACTTAGCTCCAAACTTTTCTTCAATTGACGCTCGAGTCTGTTATTGTATCGACTTAACTTTTTCTCAACCGCTTCAGTGGCGTGAAGTTTGTGGTTACCAAGTTGCTCGGTTATATCTTCAAGTTTTTCTTTAACGACACCCTGCAAATAATCTAACTCAGAATAGGCGATTGTTTTGAACTTATCACCACCTATCGAAAGCGGTGTTTTTCCCTGATGTCTCAAATACCAATTTTTAATCACATCTTTTTTAACCAATGTATTATGGCTGTAATAGATGTCTTCATATGGGTGGAGGTTCTTTAAGTAATACTCAAACCATTTTTCTAAAAGAACAAAATACTCTTTCGAGTTTTTAAATGAAGAGGTACACTTACTCATGACTCTGTCCATATGACTCATATAAGTTTCGATTCCTTCACCTACCGTTTCTAACAGTAAATCTTCATAGGTCTTTTGAGATACAGCTTGCTCACCAAGCTTGGGTAAGACCTCATCAATGTATTGCCTGAAGAAATGATTAGGGGATATGATCAGCATATTTTGTGCATTGTATTTCTTCTGTCCGTGGTACATCAAATATGCCAAACGGTGCATAGCAATTATAGATTTCCCACTTCCGGGTACACCTTTTACAAAGAGTAAATCGATGTCTTTGGTTCTAATTATATCATTTTGCCTTTGTTGGATGGTTTCTACAACAGAATGTAGTTTCCCGCTACCAGTTGAAGATAAGACCTCAAGTAGCTGAGAATCAATGGCGTTCTCTTTTAAATCGTGATAGGACTCAATACGCTCCTGATCAAATAAGAACTGTCTCTTCAGGGTCACAACACCACTTACTTTACCTTCTGGTGATTCATAACTGAGTTGGCCGTATTTGTTTTCATAATAGAGTCCTGCTATGGGAGAACGCCAATCATAAACCATGACTTCGAATGTATCCTTGTCAAATAAATTGGATACGCCTATATAAAGTCGTTCGGTATCGTAGCCGTCTTCTGTAAAATCCAGTCGACTGAAATATGGCTTTTCAAGCATCAGACTGAGTTTTTCAACTTTTTCTATCGATGCTTTTAACCTCGCTTCATTTCTGTGATAACTTTGAAGGTACTGGCTTAGTTCACCACGTACATTAATGTCGTTATAATCATGTGACGTTTCTTCCAGCATCTCTTTATTATGTTTTCGGGCCTCTTCTCTAAAACTAGTCAAAAATTCATTTTCTTTTTCTAGTTGGTTGTTAATAACTTTTAGTGTTTCATCTAGAAAACATTGTTCTTCTCTTAACTCTATCATTTAATCTCCTTGTATAATGAACACATAGTAGTTTAACTACATGTTTCATCTTATGTTTAGACTCGAATTATTAATAAACCTTGTAAATAAGTAGTCATATTCTACCAGTCATTTTGTGATATGACATATGTATTAAGCTTCGAGTATATAAAATGTGCCATCACAAGTGGACACTAATAAACTACAAAACTAATAGATGATTCCTGTAACTGACAACCGTCATCCAGTTTTGTCTCTTTTCATCTTTGTGAATTATTGGTTATATTTTCTTTCAACTAAAAAAAGTGTACCATCATTTAGATAGCACACTTTTCCAAAGTGGAAAGCTTTATAAAGCTCTGGATTTTGTTACACTCTCAGGCATATCAGCATGAACTGATATGCTTTCATTTAATTACTCAATTTGATAAATTTATCAATTTCCTCTCCTATTTCATTTAGTGAGTCTGTCCAGAATTGTTTAGAGTTAACGTCTACATCCAATATCTTGGCACAATCTGAAATGTTCATTTTTCCAGTCGAAGACAACAATTCATTCAATTTTGATGTGAAGTCGTCACCCGTACTTTTATATTTGGCATAGATCCCTTTTGAAAACAGAAGTCCAAATGCGTAAGGGAAGTTATAGAAATCCATATCGGCAATATAATAATGAACTTTATTCATCCACATATACGGGTGTAATACAGTTTCATCAACTCCATCACCATAAGCCTGTTTTTGTGCATCGACCATTAATGATTTAATCTTATCAACTGATAAAGATCCCTCTTTTCTGGCTTCGAATAAACTCGTTTCAAATACAAATCTTGAATAAATATCAATAATTAACTGTGAATCGCCTTGAAGGGAAGCTTCCAACATGCTGAATGCAGTTTTCTCATCAGCATTATCAAGTGCAGCATTTTTAACTATCGTTGCACAGAATATTGAAGCCGTTTCAGAGATCGGCATTGGAGAGCCTATATTTAGGGTGCTTTGATTAAACAAGTTGTAGTTGTGGAAGCCGTGTCCCAGTTCATGCGCGAGTGTTACAACATCATTAAATTTACCTGTATAGTTGAGTAATATCCTACTCTCTTTCAATGATAATAGTGACGCACAGAAGGCACCACCACCTTTTCCTTTTTTAGGTTCGTAGTCAATCCAGTTGTTATCAAATGCATTAAGTGCAAAGTTATAGAGTTCATCTGAATATGACTTGAACTGTTTAAGAATAAATTCTTTACCTTCTTCAACCGTATATGTAATTTTTTCTTCACCCATTGGAGCATAAATATCATAAAACGGTAAACCGTTCTTATGTCCAAGAAGCTCAGCTTTTCTTTTGAAGTAGCTTCTGAATTTTGGCATAGCATCTTTAATTGCACTCAACATCGCATCCAAAGTTTCCTTATTCATTTTAGATTTTACCAATGTTTGCTCCAAAGGGGATGAATAGCCTCTTAAATCGCAAATTGTTAATGCTTCTCCTTTTATACAGTTAAGTGCAGAAGCGGATGTTTCAGCGTGTTTCTTATACGCTTCCATTTCAGCTTCATAGCCAAGTTTTCTCTTAACAGGATCACTTTCAAACGCTAAATTTCTAATTGATTGTAGTGAAAGTGTTTCAATTGTTCCATCTAACTCAATATCAGCTGTAATATTTGATGTAGTTTTTTGTTGAAGGGTAGCCCACGCCCTAGATCCTGTGGTTCTCATTTTAGCAACAACTTCTTCAGTATTTTCGTTTAAAGAGTATTTCGATTTGATGATAATTTGCTCTATAAAAAATGAGTGTTCTCTTAAGAAATCTGAAGAATCAATAACATTGTTTATATCCTTAACTGCAATTAGCCAGTTTTCAAACAATACATCTGCCGCAACAGTTAGAGTGTTTAATTTCCGTAACTTCTGAAGGGTTACTAGCGCTTTGTTATTAATTGAGTCTGTGGCGAACGAAAGGCCCGCAAATGAACTTACAGGTGCAAACAACTCCTTTAGCTCAGTTGATTTTTTTATGTAACTCTCAATTATTTCTCTATCAGTTCTATTTGAACCTAATAATTCAATTATCCGTGCCTTGTAGACTTCTGCGAATTGTTCACATTTCATTAATGCAGATGTGAACTCCTCACAATCAAATGATGAATACAGTTTATCCAAATTCCAGTTTAAATTCATAATATTCTCCTCTCAATTAAAAAAAGTGTACCATCATTTAGATAGCACACTTTTCCACAAAATGGAATAGAGGATACGCCTGTTGGCGAATCCTCTAATTTATCACTAATAGTATTATAACACATATTGAGAAAATATTAAAGGTTTGAACACAATGAAATAATGTAAAGCATTGAAGGACTTTGGATTTTGAACAAGTTATAAAGAATGTAGAAAACGGTAATTTAATAGTAATCATACTCAATCTTTTGAATATCAAGGGGATTAACATTATGTATATTCTGATTTATAGTGACTTTATTCTAGTTTTACTGAGTGTTATATATCCAAGTGATTTGACTATGTTAGGATAAATAATTGAGAAAATATGTTATAATAATGCAATATATTATTTGGTATAGATTAAAACTTTTAGTGAGGTGATTTGATGCAAATGTTTTTATTGTCAATTAATGCAGTTCTACCAATTTTAATACTTATGTTATCAGGGTATCTCTTTAAACGAGTCGGTTTTTTAAGTGAAGCATTCTTTAGCGAGGCATCAAAATTAGTCTTTAGAGTTGCTTTACCAATTTTGATTTTTAGTAAGTTATCCTCTGGTGAACCACTTGAGAAGATGACTTCAGAACAAATGAAGTTAATTCTGATTGTAGTCATCGGTATAATCGTTTCATTTATTATCATAAGAAGACTATTTAAAAATGTTGTATCAGAAAGTCATAAAACTTCAATGAAAGGTGTTATGTTACAAGGGAGTTTTAGAAGCAATTATTTAATTATAGGTTATCCAATCTTACATAGTATTTATGGTGATCGTATTATTGTTAATTTTGCTTTGTTAGGCGCTTTTCTAATTCCTATGTTTAATATCTTGTCAGTAATAGCTTTAAATGAAGGTGATGAAGAAAGCGATTTAAATATCTTTTCAATGATTAAATCGATACTTAAAAATCCATTGATCATAGCTGTTTTTCTAGGCTTTTTAGTAAAAGTTCTTGAGTTTGATTTACCAATATCGATAGATAATACATTTGATTTAATTGGTTCACTGGCGACGCCTTTGGGGTTGATATCAATTGGTGGTTTTTTCGAGTTTCATAGCTTAAAAAGAAATTGGAAAAATATTTATAAAGTATCCATGTTTAAACTCGTGATATTACCAGTAGTTTTTACAATTATAGGTTATGTCTTAGGATTATCAATTGAAAACATTATCCTTATTGCCATCATCTTTGGTGGTCCTACTGCGGTCAGTAGTTTTGCCATGGCACGAGAAATGAATGGAGATACGGAATTAGCAGCGAGTATTGTCATTGTGACATCACTGATGTGTTCGTTTACTCTGGTAATTTTAATGACCACTTGGATGAATGTATTGAATTAAAACATCCTATCATCGATAGATACAAGAACATCTTAATTGTTATATTATAAATCCTGAAGAAGCTTTCAGGATTTTTGTTGTATCAAGGGTTACATAATTACAGTTCTATTACATTTTTTACAAGAAGACTTATTAAAACATGCTTGGTATATAATGGAATAGGAGGTATGGATATGACTAATAAACCAACAAATAAAACGATAAAAAACATGGATCAACTAATTTATACTTTGTTCTTTATCGTTACAGTTGTAATAGAGTATTACAGTGCTATAAACAGCATAATTGTTTTGATACCTTTTTATATTATTTTTGCTATCAAAAGAAAGAAAGGCTTTTTTATATTTTTAGCAGACGGTTATTTAGTCAATAGTCTTATAGCCATTAGGTTGATTAGATATTTTGAACTGAATGAGTTTTTATTTCCATTTTTAATCATAAATACAGTCGCTATCATACTGATGGCAGTGTTTCTTTATAGCAAAGGTGTTAGCAGCTTTCGAGAATTAAAAGAGAAGACAGTAAATGAAAAAATTCTAATACAGTAGATTAGAAATTTAATTGTTTTCCGCCTAGTGGTATGAATAGTTTTTAGAGATAATGGAATGTATGATTAATTGATTGGATGAGTCATGTAACTAAAAAGGTATGATAAGGAGATGTATTTGAAGAAAGAAAGTGTAATCAATAAAAAAGCATGGGAGCATAGAGCATATGAGTTTTGGGTACAGCAATGTGGTTTACCACATGAACGTGCTGAGATCATAATGGAAAATCCAAAGTTACGACTAAGAAAACATGGAAAGTATTTCGAAAATATAGAAGGTAAAAAAATAGCCAATATTTGTGGCTCAAACGGGAGACGAGCAGTTGCTTTAGGTCTTTTGGACGCTGATGTAACGGTTTTTGATATTTCAAAAGAAAATAAAAGATACGCTTTGGAATTAGCAGAATGCTGTCATATCAAAATGGATTATATTCTTGGTGATATCTATGATATGGATACCAACTTATATGAAAACCACTTTGATATGCTCTATCTAGAAGGCGGTATTTTACACCTGTTTCATGATATACATAAGTTTATGGCGATACTTCATAAGATTCTAAAACCGGATGGACAGATTGTTTTAAATGATTTCCACCCTTTTAGAAAGGTCATGCCAATTAACTTTTTTAAATCGTCTGTTGAGGATTATTTTGATACGAGTATACATGAAGGTGATGTTGCTTATAAAGATTTTTTAGAGACGGATGAAAATGAAGAAATTCCAAATTGCTCCTATCGATACTATACGATAAGTGAGATTCTCAATTCGATGATTAACAGTGGTTTTTTAATTAAAGAGTTTAATGAAGAGCCAAGTTGGACCAATGACAATTTACCAGGTGAATTTACTATCTTTGCGAGTAAATAAACTTTAGATTTAAGAGTCTGATAAATGAAGAGGACTTCATGGAGGAGTTAATAAATGGGACGTGAAATACTAATAGAGTCATACACTGATACTTGGATAGGGGACTATAATCAATCGGAAACCACACTCAAGACCATATTTAACAGTCAATTGATTGATATACAACATATAGGTTCTACATCAATCGTTGGACTGGCTTCTAAGCCAACCATAGACATTCTAATCATCGTAAAGGATATTGATGTAATAGACGAGTTAAATGAACCTATGGCGGAATATGGGTATATTTCAAAAGGAGAAGCCGGGATAGAAGGCAGAAGATACTTTTATAAGACGTTAGATACTGATGTCTTTAAAGAAACGCACCATATACATGTTTATGTGGATGGTAATCCTAAATACCAAGAGGAGCTGCTGTTTAGAGATTATTTGCGTATCAATAATAAAATGATGAGAGAGTATGAAGATTTAAAAATAGCTTTAGCTGTAAAATATAAGGATGATCCTAGGCTATATACCGAGGCCAAAGCATCATTTATTCAAGAAACTATTAAAATGGCAAGAGTGCACTATAAAAAGGCTACTTTGGAAAACGATTAGTAACAATATTGATTGCTGTAATTAAAATAAAAGGAGATAAAGGTGATAGTTAAATCTTTAGAAGTATATCAAATGATTCATAACCATACAGGGAATAGCACCAAAGGTGTATTGACTTTAGACCATACACTGTTGTTTCAGTTATTAAATACTTTAATCATACTCTTTATATTTATTGGTATACCTTTTATCATATATAGAATGTTAAAAAAGAATTCTGTTAAGAGAAAAGAAATTGATATTTTAAATGAGAAGATAGATATGATAAATGACAAGTTGGATAAACTTTAAAAGAAACCATCAAATGATTAAGTGTTTTGAGGTGAACTAGTGAGTAAAAACAAATTAATTAATCGACTTACAGATAAAAGAGTGATTATTTTTCTGTTGATTATTGTCTACTTAGTTGTGATGTTTAGACCTAGAAGCATTGATAGTCTTGTTGATAAAGAAGACATCATTATGAGCTATTATGTAACAGTGTTGCATGAGGATTATGCAGGTCAAAGAGTCCATGATGAAGAGGGACTGTATAAAATAGTTGACTCTGAAAAAATGATGGCTATCTATGAGTTTCTGAATACGTATTCTGGTAAGAAGATAGATCATAGAAGGACCACTACAGATACATATCAAAAGTTATATACAATAGAATATCAAAGTGAGGATTTTTCTATAAGAATTTACATTGAAGGTGAGTTTTATATTTCAGTTAATATGATGGATTATAAAAGTAAAGAGTTAGAAGAACTAAGATTAAAACTTAATAAAGACGGTATTGATTTTAATAAATTAAAAGAAATTATTGGTAGTGATGAGATCAATTAGAGACACACTATTCTACATGAATGTTAGATTTGGAGAGATAGATGGAGAAAGTTAATGTACTAAGTGTCATGTTTTCTAACATGACTTTAAATGAAACAACAAATTATGTATCAAAAGTAATGGATGAAAAAAGAGCAGAACCGTTTCATATCATAACGGCAAATCCTGAAATTGTTATGCAAATGAACAGAGACGAAACATTTAAAGAAATTGAAAAGAAGTCTGGATTAATTACTGCAGATGGTATCGGTATTATATACGGTGCTAAGATTCTTGGAAGAAAAATTGATGAGAGAGTTACAGGAGTAGAGCTATTGGTAGAACTGCTTAAACTGTGTGATAGGAAACATCATTCAATCTATTTACTTGGTGCTGATGAAGAAACCAATAAAGAGTTATATGAACATGTCCAGTTAACGTATCCAAATATAAAGATAAAGGGTCGTCATAACGGTTACTTTGACGTAAATAATGATGGTGAGATTGTAAAGGATATTAATGATAAAAAACCAGACTTTCTAATTATGGCGATGGGATCACCAAGGTCTCATAAGTGGTTTGATGGTCGTAGATTGGAATTACAAACTAAACTGACTATGGATGTTGGTGGTGGATTTGATGCACTAACAGGAAAAGTAAAACGTGCACCGATGATAGTACAAAAGCTAAATCTTGAATGGGCTTATAGAAGACTTCAAAATCCTTCTAGAGCAGAAAGACAAAAGGATCTGTATCGATTTGCAGGTGAAGTGATCAAAGAAAGATTTAGAAGCAATAAGAAATATTCTTGATATTAATGCTTGGATATTATTAACAGATATGATTCTATGAATTAAGAAAGAGGGCTGTATGAAATTAAAATCTATGCTTCTTATATTTGTATTTATTTTATTAACGGGATGTTCAAGTAATAACAAGGACGTCAATTCAGCCAATTCTAGTGATGGTATTAATAATACTGAAACAGAGTCAGTGAGCGTCGTTAATGAAGTAGGACCTGAAGATATTAGTGTGATGGATATTATTTGGAATCAATACGACCTTGAAAATGTTGGCTCGTTTGAAGTTATTCACTTAGAAGAGGGGATATACTTAGTTGGGCTTATGAACCAATATGGCAACAATCTAAATTATCAATATCACTATTTTAATAGTATTACAAATGAATCTGTAGAAGTTGGTAGGATTCATCAGTTGATAGAATCTATTATTTTCAATGAAAATGAAATACAATTCCTCTGTGATGGCAATAATTCGATGAATGGGTTTAAAGATTTTCCGCTTAACTATACTTTTGATATAACAACTTATGACTTAACGATAGAAGAAAGTTTGTATTCAATTGGCAAAAAAAGTGCACCCGTAACTGTAGGAAATCCTCCGAATGCTACTTTACTTGAAAGTATTGAAGTCATGGATAATCAAATGACGTTTGAATTTGGAGGACATGAAACAACTCAGTATATAGGAGGGGGATTTGCACCTAATATCCAGATTTTATCTCAGGATAAAAACACTATAACTTTGGATTTTAAAAACCTGTATTTCGAGGAAAAACAGTTCGAGGTATTATTGGAACAAGGTATTGTAGAGGAAATATCTTTTGGAGTGTATGAGGATAATGCCAACCAACATCATAGTATTGTTACCATTCATCTAAATGAAAAGTATACAAAGTATGCGTGTAAACTGGTTTATGGAGAAAATGATTTCTACAACTTAGAAATTAATATGAAGTAAAGAATCAATACCAGTGAGGAAAACTATATGAGGTTAGATTTTAGTGCGGTAATACTCAGTTTACCAGTTTACATTCTTATGTTTCTTTATAAGACTAAGATTTCAAAAAAATCATCAGGCATTATCAATTGGAAAAGAGAAAGTTTGGTATTACTATTTACGATTTATTTATTTGCGTTTCTTAGTATAACCATTTTTCCGATTTCCTTTAGGAAGATATGTGAAAGTGGGTCTTTTGTAAGTATAAATCTTATACCGTTTAAATATGTGATAAGGTCTATAGGAACTATCGGTGAGCGTTACAGTGGTGATATAGCGTTTCATGTGGGACTGATTGCAAAGAACGTTATTGGTAATTTATTGTTGCTTTTTCCTTTTGGATTGGCAGTACCGGTTTTATGGAAAAATACTGATAAACTATCATACAGAGTTTTGTACGGTTTAACACTGACATTTGCAATCGAGTGTATTCAATTCATACAAATGTATTTTGGGTTGAGTATGGGAAGAGTCGTTGATGTTGATGATATTATTTTAAATGCTCTTGGCTTTATTATAGGATACAGTGTTTCTAATAAACTTCTCAAAATTAGAAGTATAAAAAACATTGTTGATGAACATCTAATGAAAAAAGCAAGCTAGAATTAAATCAGCAATTGTCATTCTAATCAAATGTGAATTGATTAATACTAAAAAATGGTTAAACCGATTAAGGTTTAACCATTTATATTATCAGTGCTTTTAGCTGAGTTATAATTTGATCTATTTGTAAACTTTGATCTTCTGATAGAAGGTCTTTTTTTATTCTGATTTCATCATCATAAAGAATTTGAAACTCATTGGCATTGAGGTCTTTTACATTATCTTTGATTCTTACTTTATCAAGGGTATAATCGTAATTTTCTTTCAGTTCAACTCTGAGCGCTTTAATGGCACACCATAATGGAGCATCCTTTAGTGCTATAGGTATCAGGTTTTCTCCGATATCAATCGTTATATTCTTGTTGTTTTCTAACATGTTTGTCCACCTTTCGTCGGATGAACTAAAAAATAACTGTTCTTCTATGAAACTTTTCAAGTTTGATTTCGAAACCTTATCTGATGCAAATGTTTCTAGAGTTGAAGTGATAAGCTGTCTTTTGTACTTTAACTCAAAGATGGATGTATTCAACTCATTTAATTGACTGAAAAGAAGTTTTCTTAACAGAGTTTTTTCATCACTGTGAACAATGAGTTTGATATCTTGAAGTTTTATATTTAGCGCTTTGTAAACTAGAATTTCCTCAAGTAGGGATAGTTGAGATTTATCATACACTCTGATGTTAGCATCGTTTCTTGTACTCGAAATAAGACCCAATTCTTCATAGTATCTTAGAGTTCGAACAGATAAGTTGTATTTTTTAGAAACATCATTAATTATCATATAATATCCTTTTCTTGAAGTACTTCAATATTAGTATAACCGATGACGCAGCGTCAGTGTCAAGAAATAGCCTTAAATAATATTAACTT
>Ga0209272_10000703_pt1 | contig 24808 bp, 25 predicted proteins | sample tdDd002_FD_187125 | JGI IMG/M metagenome (GOLD analysis project Ga0209272, IMG submission 187125) | Marine sediment microbial communities from the Atlantic coast under amendment with organic carbon and nitrate - tdDd00.2 (SPAdes)... | ecosystem: Environmental > Aquatic > Marine > Coastal >... | reverse complement strand
TACCAAGCAGGTTGCGTACGCGATCCTGCCAAGCCTGATGATCGTTACGTAGCTTCTCGTTGTCTTGTTCCAACGCTTCTCGGCCTGAACGCAGTTCCTGGGCTTCAGTCGATAGGCTATCGTTTTGTTCTTTTAGTTCTTCAATTTCCATCTGTAGCAGGGAAATTGTATCAACAGCCATCTGTACTTTGGCTTCTAGCTTTTCCAACATTTCTAATGACATATTGTTCACCTGATCTCAGCCTAGCTTTTTACCTTAAACCGTTAAGGTAATATCCCACAGGCCTGTTTACATTACTGTTGGGCCTATTCTAACGAGGCTGCCGCCTTCTAGCATCTACAAATCCTCTGCTTTGCAACAAATGAGTGAAATTTGCACAATTCTGATAGTTATTTTGCCTACCACCAGCTAGTTGTGGCCAATGTACGACATACTCACCGACGACCTAAGTCTGGGCTACGCTTTTTCGTCATAATGCCGAGGAAGTGAACAAATGCTCGGAGACACACAAACAGAACACAACGTAATGCTTAAAATTGCGATCTAACTCTATTTTAATGCAGGGTTGCCATGCTAATTTTTATCTTGATCGTATCTCTCTTGGAGCAATCCAAGATCTTGCCCCTATGGCACATCCGGCCTTTTCCTGGCCGGATTTTTTATTTCAATTCAATACGTTAAAAGCATTTGATCGAATCAATAATCACTTAATTGCAGTGCGCAATTTCAAACAAGATCCAGTTCAAAAAAGCCGCAACCGTTTGCGCGAACGCGCAAAAGTGAACTTATTTTATGCTCGAACGCACAAATTTAATTCTGTAACATTTTAATCACGTTTAGATCGAGTACATTAAGAGCGAATAAGAAAGAGAAAAGAAATACCCCTACAACATTCGACAAAAGGACTGAACAATGACTACCCCGAAACAACATACGCTACTTGGCGAGTGTATCGCCGAGTTCATAGGGACAGGACTATTGATTTTCTTCGGTGTTGGCTGTGTCGCAGCACTGGTACTAACCGGTGCTAACTTCGGCCAGTGGGAAATCAGCATCATGTGGGGCTTAGGTGTCGCTATCGCCATCTACTGCACCGCCGGAGTTTCCGGTGCCCATATCAACCCTGCGGTAACCATTGCCCTAGCTATGTTCCATGGCTTTGACAAACGCAAAGTAGCTCCTTATATCGCCGCCCAGTTATTGGGGGCATTCTGTACCGCAGCACTGATTTACGCCCTTTACAGCAACCTCTTTACCGAATTTGAAGCAGCGAACCAAATTGTACGTGGCAGCGAAGCTAGCCTGGCAACAGCCGGGATCTTCTCGACCTATCCGCATGCAGCTCTGTCTTTCAGCGGTGCCTTTGCGGTTGAGTTCGTCATTACTGCGGTACTGATGTTTGCCATTCTTGCACTTACCGATGATAAGAACGGTGCTCCTCGCGGCCCTATGGCCCCGCTGATGATTGGTATCCTGATCGCGGTAATCGGTGGCTCTCTTGGTCCACTAACCGGTTTTGCCATGAACCCTGCTCGTGATTTCGGTCCGAAGTTCTTTGCCTTCCTGGCAGGCTGGGGCGATGTCGCGCTAACTGGCGGAAAAGACATCCCCTATATGATTGTGCCTATCCTTGCGCCTATCTTCGGGGCCTGCTTCGGTGGTTGGCTATACCCGAAAGCTATCAGTGCTTACCTGCCAGATAATAGCGAAGCCGTTGCAGAAGAGCGTGAAAGCGCCAGCGAAGCAGCAAAAGCATAATAAGCAGAAAAATCTCTCTACTACCCTTTATATAATTACAACTAGAGGAAACCATCATGACAACAGAGCAAAAGTACATTGTTGCACTTGATCAAGGTACAACCAGCTCCCGTGCCGTTGTGCTGGATCACAACGCCAACATTGTGTGCTCGTCACAGCGTGAATTTACTCAAATCTATCCAAAAGCCGGATGGGTTGAGCATGATCCTCTCGAAATCTATGCCACACAAAGCTCGACGCTGGTTGAAGTTCTCGCCAAAGCCGGGATCCGCTCCGATCAGGTAGCCGGTATCGGTATCACCAACCAGCGCGAAACGACCATTGTGTGGAACAAAAATACCGGCAAGCCAGTATACAATGCCATTGTCTGGCAGTGCCGCCGTACCGCCGATACCTGTGAAACATTGAAAGATCAGGGACTGGAAGAGTACATTCGAGAAAATACGGGCCTAGTCGTTGACCCTTATTTCTCGGGCACCAAAATCAAATGGATTCTGGACAACGTCGAGGGTGCACGCGAAGAAGCCGAAGCCGGAAACCTTCTGTTCGGTACTGTCGATACCTGGCTGATCTGGAAGATGACTCAGGGACGTGTCCACGTTACTGATTTCACCAATGCATCTCGTACCATGGTATTTAACATCAACACCATGCAATGGGACGAAAAGCTACTTAAAGCGCTGGATATCCCACTGTCAATGATGCCTGAAGTGAAAGCATCGTCTGAAGTGTACGGCCAGACCAACATCGGTGGTAAGGGCGGTACCCGTATTCCTATCGCCGGTATTGCTGGCGACCAGCAGGCGGCACTATTCGGTCAGATGTGTGTCAAACCAGGCCAGGCAAAAAATACCTACGGCACCGGTTGCTTCCTTCTGATGAATACAGGCAAGGAAAAAGTCACTTCGCACAATGGTTTGCTGACAACCCTGGCCTGTGGCCCGACCGGCGATGTGGCCTATGCCCTCGAAGGTGCAGTCTTCATGGGCGGTGCATCCATCCAATGGCTGCGCGATGAGGTGAAGCTGCTTGATGATGCCAAAGATTCAGAATACTTTGCCGAGAAAGTGGGCAGCGCTAACGGCGTCTATGTCGTACCGGCCTTTACCGGTCTGGGCGCTCCGTACTGGGACCCGTATGCACGTGGTGCCATCGTCGGCCTAACCCGCGGCGTTAACTCCAACCACATTATCCGTGCAACCCTAGAAAGTGTCGCTTACCAGACCCGTGACGTACTGGATGCAATGCAGGCTGACTCCGGTATCAACCTCGCATCACTGCGTGTTGATGGCGGCGCGGTTGCCAACAACTTCCTAATGCAGTTCCAGTCCGATATTTTGGCAACGGAAGTCCACCGCCCAGTTGTTACCGAAGTGACAGCACTGGGTGCGGGTTACCTTGCGGGCCTAGCCGTTGGTTTCTGGGGCAGCATTGATGAGCTGAAAGACAAAGCCGTGCTGGATCGCAACTTCGTCCCTGACGGTGACGAACAAAAACGAGATCATCGTTATAAAGGCTGGAAGCGTGCTGTTGAGTGCGCCAAAGGCTGGGCTGTCGAAGACGACGTGTAATCACTCGTCCCCCTGACCTCAAGAAGGCCTGCCATGCAGGCCTTTTTTATCCGCAGTAGCTAGTCCATCGGTTCACCATTCCTCCAAGCAGTACTTTCTTTAACTCCGGCAATGATTCGCTATTTCATCGACAATAAATTTACGCAAACGTTTCACTAGCAGCTGTGATAGAATCGCGCCAGTTTTTTAGCCCACTGATTTCTATTTCTGGAGTAACCATGAAACGCGATTTAGCAATGGCATTTTCTCGAGTCACCGAAGGTGCAGCACTGGCTGGCTACAAATGGCTTGGCCGCGGCGATAAAAACGCCGCTGACGGCGCCGCCGTAGAAGTAATGCGCACCCTTCTGAACCAGACTGAGATCGAAGGTGAAATTGTGATCGGGGAAGGTGAGATTGATGAAGCGCCGATGCTGTATATCGGTGAGAAAGTAGGCTCCGGCGGCGATGCGGTCGATATTGCAGTAGACCCTATCGAAGGCACCCGCATGACGGCAATGGGCCAAAACAATGCTCTGGCAGTATTAGCCGCCGGCGAAAAAGGGTCGTTCCTGAAAGCACCAGATATGTATATGGAAAAACTTGTTGTCGGCCCGGCAGCAAAAGGGTGTATCGATCTCGGCTTACCACTGACAGAAAACCTGGCGAACATTGCAGCAGCCCTAGGCAAAACACTTGATACCTTGGTTGTTACTACATTGGCCAAACCTCGCCATGACGGGGTGATTGCACAAATGCAGGAAATGGGCGTACGCGTCTTTGCCTTCCCAGACGGCGATGTCGCCGCCTCGATCCTGACCTGTATGCCAGACAGCGAAGTCGACGTAATGTATTGCATTGGCGGCGCACCTGAAGGTGTCGTCTCGGCAGCGGCTATCCGTGCCCTGGGTGGCGACATGCACGGCCGTCTCCTTCCTCGCCATGAAGTCAAAGGGGACAATGAGGAAAACCGTCAGCTAGGCCAGGTAGAAATCGACCGTTGCCACGAAATGGGTATCGAACCGAATATCGTGCTACGTATGGAAGATATGGCGCAAAGTGACAATGTGATCTTTGCCGGAACCGGTATCACCAAGGGTGATTTACTTGAGGGGATCAGCCGTCAAGGCAATATCGCGACCACAGAAACCCTGCTGATCCGTGGCAAGTGCCGCACTATCCGCCGCATTAAATCGACCCATTACCTCGATCGCAAGGACGATGCTATCAAGGATCACATCCTGTAATGTATCTCAGGACAGAACATCCGGTCTAACCGAATAGGCGTGCCATGAAGCACGCCTTTTTCTTGCCTGCAATCTCAATAAAACAACGCTAGTTCTCTCACAATAGTGATTACTCGCGTATACTTAACTTTGTAAAGCTGTTGCTTTATTTACTTGGCTAGCTACATAATAAACCAATTAAGGAAAATGCAGCTGATATGAAAACGATTGAAAAAATACTCTATCGGATGAAACGGGATGGCCCGGTGACAGCCAAGGTGCTGGCCGAAGAATTCAAACTGACAACCATGGGCGTTCGGCAGCACCTGCAGGGGCTGGAAGAAGACGGGTTGGTTGACTTTCAGGACATCAAAGCCAAAGTCGGCCGCCCGACCCGGCACTGGAACCTGACCAGCAAGGGCCACCGCCGCTTTGTCGATCGCCATGGTGATCTTATTATTCAAATGCTTGATTCTGTCGAAGAGATATTTGGTACTGATGGGCTTCATCAAGTAGTCGAACGAAGAGAGAATCAAACCTTTGAACTATATCAGCACGCATTGGCAAACAGCTATAATTTAAAAGAAAAACTGGAAATACTGACTACACTGAGGGAACAGGAAGGTTACATGGCCCAACTTCACCAGGACGGTGAAGACTTCATTTTGGTGGAAAATCATTGCCCAATTTGCCATGCAGCCAAGCGTTGTCCTTCACTATGTAAATCTGAACTCTCTGTCTTCCGACGCCTGTTGGGCAACGAGTACCATATAGAGCGAAACGAACACATTATTGCCGGAGAGAGGCGCTGCGCTTATCGAATACAAAAATCATAATTAGGAGATTATTATGGCCGACTGGATCCCTGCTGAGGTTATCACCAACCGTCACTGGAACAGTGACCTGTTTAGCCTTGTCTTGCGTGCAAACATTGAGCCCTTCAAAGCCGGGCAGTTTACCAAGCTAGGATTGGAAATTGACGGTAAAATGGTCCAGCGAGCCTACTCCTTTGTGAATCCGCCCAGTGATAACAACATAGAAATCTATGCTACCCGGGTCGCTGACGGACTGCTTTCCCCTCGCCTCCATGCGCTTGACAGCGGCGACACCGTTTTCATTTCAGCCCGCGCCAATGGGTATTTCACCCTCAACGAAGTACCTGACAGCGAGCATTTGTGGCTACTGGCCACCGGAACCGCTATCGGTCCCTATTTGTCTATTTTGCGCGAAGCCGAAGTCTGGCGCAGATTTCGAAAAGTTGTTCTGATCCACGCCGTTCGCTACGCCGCCGATCTAAGCTATCAGGCTGAAATTAATGAACTCAAAGCACAATACCCGGAACAGCTGATTGTCCAACCCTTTGTCAGCCGCGAGCCCGCCGTATTATCGCTACCCGGCCGGATCCCGCTTGCGATTGCCGATGGCATGTTGGAACGCCACGTTGGCCTGCCGCTCACCCCCGAGCGAAGCCAAATAATGCTCTGTGGTAACCCGGAAATGGTCAGGGAGACGAAGACGGCACTCGAATCCAAGGGCTTTAGCAAGAACCTGCGACGCAAAGCCGGTCAAATCACGATGGAGCACTACTGGTAGACAGAAATGGGTCGCTAAAACTCACCTTGTCTCACTGCAATCTCGTGCAACATCTCATAAATGAGTCAGCTTGTTCCTAGCGAGCTGACTACCTTTAAGGCATAACTCATACCAACTCATTGATAGTCCCGCGTGAATATCAATGAGCATCGAAGCCGGTGGCTTGATAGGGGAATCCGTTATGCAAACCTTACCTCCTTTTGATGAATTAAAAGTGATGGCGGAGCAGGCACCAGAAGATCTGGAATCGCTACGGCTGTCGATGAGCGAAGATATTATCAACAATGCCAGTACCGAGATGCAACCACGGCTTCGGGCTCAAATGAGTCACATCAACCAGGTGATTACCAAAGGGAAGAACCCCAACCATACCAATATTCTATTGATGGCGGAGCTACAAATACAACTGAAACGCTTTGCCCAGGCGTTAAACGCCCCAGAAACGCTGACCGAGCATCAAGCCGAGATCATGCCTTTCTCTCGACCCACAGCACAGCATGACGCCCCTACCAAAAGGCTGAAGGAATGAATCTGCAGATGCTGAGTTAGCAGCTCACCTTGATGAAGCTATCACGATCCATATCGCGGACATCGACAGTCAGGCTATTGATTGTACTCGCATGCTGCTCCAACACCGTAATCAAGCTTCTGGAAAGCTCTCGCTTTTGCTCCGGGCTCCGCCCTGACAGCATGCTCAGCTCAATATGGATAAAGGTATTGAGATCCCCTTCTGCGCCAACCAACCAAGTATGGCAAGGGTAACAGCGGGACTTAACCGAACCGGCCTCGAACAATCCGCATGATAGTAAGGCTTGATGTAAATCTTCCAACAAACCCGGAACATTGACACGTTCGGCAACCGGATCGGCATATTCCATAACAAGATTAGGCACAACTTCCTCCATGACGTTAAAAATGCTACTAACAGATAAAAATACAGGGTACTGTATCGAAACATCTTCAACTTACCTGATTCCTTGCTGACAAGCCAAGCAAATAGGCTATATTTCAACCACCGATCACTGTCTTTTTTCATCCTATTCTTTGGTCGAAATGAAATAATTAAAAATATTTCCGGCCCAATTGTTCACTTTTGATGTTGAAAAAGGTACAACCAAGCACAGATATGATTTTGGACAGTAAAAGTATCAACCCAAGCTGTTATATTTTTACAAAATGGCTGGATACCCAAGAGCATAATTGTCTGAAATAGATCAGAAAATTACGCTTTTTGGTATTATTTTTTACATCAAATTGATTTGGAGAAAAGCTATGCGCCATCCTGTAGTTATGGGTAACTGGAAGCTAAACGGTAGCAAGGAAATGGTATCTAACCTACTTAAGGGACTTGATGCTGAACTAAAAGGTGTTGAAGGTGTTGACGTAGCAGTAGCTCCACCAGCTATGTACCTTGATCTGGCTGAACAGCTAATCGGTAAAGGTGAGAGCAAAATCATTCTTGGTGCCCAGAATGTTGACGTAAACGCAAGCGGTGCATTCACAGGCGATATCTCTCCTGAAATGCTGAAAGACTTCGGTGCAAGCCATATCATCATCGGTCACTCTGAGCGTCGTGAATACCACAACGAATCAGACGAGTTCGTAGCTAAGAAATTTGCTTTCCTTAAAGAGCAAGGCCTAACACCTGTTCTTTGTATCGGTGAATCTGACGCACAAAACGAAGCTGGCGAAACAGTTGCCGTTTGTGCTCGTCAAATTGATGCTGTGATCAAAACTCAGGGTGCTGAAGCACTAAACGGCGCAATTATCGCGTACGAGCCAATCTGGGCAATCGGTACAGGTAAAGCAGCAACAGCTGATGACGCACAGCGTATCCACGCGGCTATCCGTGGCCACATCGCAGAGCAGAATGAAGAAGTTGCTAAGAATGTTGTGATCCAGTACGGCGGTTCTGTTAAGCCTGAAAACGCAGCAGCATACTTCGCACAGCCAGATATCGACGGTGCGCTAGTTGGCGGTGCAGCACTAGACGCAGCAAGCTTCGCAGCTATCGCAAAAGCAGCCGCTGAAGCGAAAAAATAAGTCATCCTAAGTTTTAGGATAGATTGATAAGAATATCAAAGGCCACCTTCGGGTGGCCTTTTTAGTTTCTGGTTTCTGAAAAAAGAAGAAAACAGAGACAAAAAAACCGACTCGAAAGTCGGTTTTTTACTAATCAGCAACAACCGTCCTAGAACAGTTTGTCAGCCAAGTCGTACAGATCTTTGCGAACCGGACGCTTCATGTTCTCAATTGCATCGATGATGTCGTGGTTCACCATTTTTTCATTCTGAACACCGACACAACGACCGCCCAGACCTTCCATAAGAAGGTCAACGGCGTAAGCTCCCATGCGAGAGGCAAGAATACGGTCAAATGCCGTTGGCTGCCCACCACGCTGGATATGACCAAGAACCGTCGCACGAGTTTCACGACCAGTTTCATCTTCGATGTACTTCGCCAGCTCGTTAGCATCGGTCATCAGCTCGGTAAGCGCAATAATCGCATGCTTCTTGCCTTTGTAGATCCCTTCTTTGATCTTCGCCAGCAGCTCTTCTTTGTTCAGACCGGTTTCTGGTGTGATAATGTACTCACAACCACCGGCAATCGCAGACATCAGGGTAAGATCACCACAATGACGCCCCATCACTTCAACAATAGAAATACGCTGGTGAGAAGAAGACGTATCACGTAAGCGGTCAATCGCATCGATCACGGTATTCAATGCCGTTAGGTAACCGATTGTGTAGTCAGTACCTGCAACGTCATTATCAATCGTGCCTGGCAGACCGATACATGGGTAACCCATCTCAGTCAGCTTTTTCGCACCCATGTATGAACCATCACCACCGATCACAACCAGTGCGTCGATACCGTGAATTTTCAGGTTCTCAATAGCCTGCGCACGAACTTTCTCGTCTTTAAACTCAGGAAAACGTGCTGAACCCAGGAATGTACCGCCTTTATTGATCACATCCGACACGCTTGAGCGAGTCAGCTTTTCAATACGGTTCTGGTGCAGGCCCTGATAGCCGTCATATACACCATAAACTTCCAGGCCTTCTGACAATGCCGCGCGAACAACACCGCGAACCGCCGCATTCATACCAGGTGCGTCACCACCACTGGTCAATACACCAATCTTTTTAATCATGGTTACCCTCTGACTTTGGGAATTGAAAAATCAAATCCGGCACGAGTTACCGAGGTTCCCCCTCTCGGTACCATAAGCCGCAATGCCGGGCTTATGCTCGTGTAAACTGTAACTTTCCTACTAATGTGGAAGTATTACAATTTTGATAAAAAATTTTGTTGATTCACATCACGATCATCCCTGACTTCAGTCAGCAGCATGATCTTTGCCTGATTGGCCAGCGGATATGAAACGAAACTGTTAGCATTCTGGTTGACGACCAGGCTGATACCGCACGTAAAGCTGCATCATGCCTTAAGTATATATCCTGTCATCAGAGCCACCAGTCGTGCATCTAGGAAGAGTGACAACCGTAGGCGACTGTGCATTTTTCATCCATGATAATCACACCTATTCATAAGCACTCACTGGGCAATGTCACGCAGTATAGCTTTTTTACGATGAAAATTAATAACAAAAATAGTAGGGAACAGTAAATTCCTGAGGGATTTCCGATTTTGTACAACCAAAAGAAAGCCGCAACCAGCGTTGCGGCTTCATTGGCGATAGCAGGATTACTGGTTCTTTTCTGCCCAGCGCGCCTGGCATTGATCAGCTCGGTCAGCCTGTAGCTGCTGGAATTTAGCTTTTTGATCGGCAGTCAGAATATTTAGCATTTCATGGCGTTTCTTCATCATTGTTACCCGACGCTCAACTTGCTGCTCTGACATCTGCTGGGCCAGTTCACGTACCGCATTTTCGTCAAAATCAGCAGCCAGCAACAATGATTGCATTTTCTGGTGGTTGGCTTGCATTACCGCGCGCTGCTCACCATAGCGGCCTTTCATTTCCTCGCGGTTGGCATCGCGCATCTCTTTCATTTGCTGCTGCTGAGTATCCGTCAAATCCAACTCACGGAAAACCTTGCGTCCGTCTTTCATACCACAGCCTCCTTTACCACCGAAATATCCGCCATGGTGACCGCCGTTGCCACCACCGCCGAAGGCCAGTGCAGAGGCAGAACCTAGAGCCAGTGGAAATGCAATTGCCATTACGAGTGTCTTCTTGAATGTAGTCATGATGTTCTTCTCCAAATGTCCCTCAGCGGGTATAGATTAAGAATAACGACCACAAGGTAAACTGCTGTCTAAAGAACGTAAAACTGCGTAAAGCCAGTTAGCATTAACTTGGTTCCGGGTGCGAGATTAGCGATACTGAAGCTATCTCATTCATCTTGTCGCGTATTTACCTGAATATCGCGGGACTGGAACAATAAGGTAACTCTCATGGCAAAGATTCTGCTGGTCGATGACGATACAGAGCTGACTTCGCTGCTCAGCGATATTCTCGAAATGGAAGGCTTCGAAATCGTAGAGGCAAACAATGGCGAACAAGGGCTTAGCAAAGTCGATGACAATATCGACCTGATCCTGCTCGATGTCATGATGCCGAAAATGAACGGCACCGAAATGCTGCGCAAGCTGCGGGAAAACTACTCTACCCCCGTACTCATGCTGACCGCGAAAGGTGAGGAAATAGACCGCGTCCTGGGACTGGAGCTCGGTGCCGACGACTACCTGCCCAAGCCGTTCAGTGATCGCGAGCTGCTAGCACGCATGCGGGCAATTTTGCGCCGAACGCAGACAACCAGCAGTGAATCGCGCAACACGCCGGAGTGCCTGACCTATCAGGACATCGATATCTATCCGGGCCGACAGGAAGTGTTCTGCAAAGGACAGTCCATTGAGATGACCGGCACCGAGCTGGCCTTGTTAAGCTACTTTATTCAGCACCCAGGCAAGATCATTGCCAAAAATGAACTCAGCCTCGAAGTACTGGGCAAGCGTCTGGCGCAATTTGACCGCGCGATAGATATGCATGTATCTAACTTGCGCAAAAAGCTGCCGGATCGCATCGATGGAAAACCTCGCATAAAAACCCTTCGCGGCAAGGGCTACCTGCTGGTCGAGGAAATATAATGCCCTCAAGAGCACCGACGACATGCCATCCAGTCAAAAAAGGAGGCGATCAATGAAGCTGCCACGTTTTTCCAGTCTGTATGGCCGGATCTTCGCTGTATTCTGGCTGACACTGCTTATTGTCGTCGTCACCATCGTGTTGCTGCCCAATCTCGATCCCCGCGCCCAGCATACGATACCGGAACAACAACAAAAGCGATTTCAGGACTCCGCCCAGAGCATTGCCAACAAGATCTCCCACGACCAAGGACAGCTAAGGAACCGATTACAGCGTTTCACCAACCATGATCGCCATAAGGGGTTTCAGCTCTATTTCACCACCGATGAAGGCGAAATCATTGCCCCTAGGGGTCGCAACAAGGCCCTGCGTAACTTTATTACCATGGCTGACAGCCCTGATGCACCAAAGCAAAAGCTGTATGGCCGTTGGATGATGGCGGGGCCGTTCGCCCTCACCTATGAGCAGCAAACCATACTGATGTATGTCGGCCGGGTTTGGCGAAAACCGCCGCCTTTTTTCATTCAAATTCTTGATAAGCCTTTACAGCTGCTACTCGTCACTATGCTCGTCAGCACACCACTATTGTTATGGCTGGCATGGGCGATCAGCATCCCTGCACGTCGTCTCCAGCAGGCAGCAGAGCGTGTTGCGACAGGCCAATTCGAAGCCGATCCGAAACTGGAGTCTGGGCCGAAGGAATTCAAGCAAGCCGGTGCCAGCTTTAACCAAATGGTCCAGGCCATCAACCAAATGATCGGCGGCCAACAGCGGTTATTGTCGGATATCTCCCACGAACTGCGCTCGCCGCTTACCCGTCTGCGAATGGCCACAGCACTGGCCCAACGCAAACAGGGAGAAAGCAAAGAACTAAGCCGTATCGATACCGAAGCAGAGCGGCTGGAAAAAATGATAAGCGAGCTACTGGAACTATCACGGATGCAGGTCAATAGTCATGAACTGCGAGAGCACTCCGATGCACGCAGCCTGTGGTATGAAATGCTGGAAGATGCCCGTTTTGAAGCCGAGCAAAACAGCAAAGAGTTCAGCGTCAACAATTTGAATGAATGGCCTGTCAGCGGCAATCCCAACTTACTGATCAGCGCCCTGGAGAATGTAGTCCGCAATGCTATCAAATACGGTAACGATATCATTCAGGTCAACTTTAACGTCAGCGAAAACACGCTCTACATCATGATTGACGATAACGGTGAGGGAGTGCCGGATGATGAGTTGGATGATATTTTCCGTCCGTTTTACCGCGTATCCACAGCACGGGATCGAAGCAGTGGCGGAACCGGACTGGGGCTAGCTATTACTGAAAGCGCTATCCGCCAACACAGCGGCACCATCGAAGCCAGCCGTAGCCCTCTGGGCGGGCTACGGATCACGATTGCCTTGCCCCTGACCCATTAATTACCGACTGTTCAGTAAGCCGATCAGACAATCCACTGTCTGATCGGCCCTCTTTTTCGCTACAATATGGTCAAATTTCCAAACTGACATGCAGACAATGTTTGATATCGCCCTGTACGAACCAGAAATTGCCCCCAACACCGGCAATATAATTCGCCTATGCGCCAACTGCGGTGCCAACCTGCACCTTATCGAGCCTCTTGGTTTTGATTTGGAAGAAAAAAAATTGCGCCGAGCCGGACTGGACTACCACGATTTGGCGCATGTACACCGCCACAAAAATTTTGATGCTTTCATGGCAGCAATTGGTGATCGCCGGATCTTTGCCTGCACGACCAAAACAACCAACTTCCATACCAACGCAAAGTTCCAGGAAGGCGATGTCCTGCTATTCGGCCCGGAAACCCGTGGCCTGCCTGCAGACCTCATTGACAGCCTACCGCTAGAACAGCGCCTGCGAATTCCCATGCATCCAGACAGCCGCAGTCTGAACCTGTCCAATGCTGCCGCGATCATCGGCTATGAAGCCTGGCGTCAACTGGGGTTCGAGGGATCAATCTAAAGCATAGCGAGAAGCGAGATGTTAGGAACGAGAAGCGCAGCGCCTCTCGTTTCTGCTTTTAAATCCCGTCGCCAGCCATGAACGTCTGGGCAGTGCCGTTGAACTGCTGATCCATATCCATCGAAGGCTTTTCACTACTGGGCCTGCCGACAACTTTTGCCGGAACGCCTGCCACCGTGGTATGCGGGGGCACCGGATTAAGTACCACGGAGCACGAGCCGATTTTTGCGCCTTCCCCGACTTCAATATTCCCCAATACCTTGGCACCGGCACCGATCATCACCCCTTCCCGGATCTTCGGATGGCGATCACCGCCTTCTTTACCCGTACCGCCCAGAGTGACGTCCTGGAGAATAGAAACATCATTATCGATCACTGCCGTTTCACCGATAACAATACCGGTCGCATGGTCAAACATGATCCCCTGGCCAATCGTGGCAGCCGGATGAACATCCACCTGACAGGCCACCGAAATTTGATTTTGCAGATACACAGCCAGCGCAACCCGCTTCTGCTTCCACAGCCAGTTGGACACACGGTAACCCTGCAGAGCATGGTAGCCTTTCAGGTATAACAGAGGAATAGAGTACATCTCTACCGCGGGGTCACGTTCAACAACGGCACGGATATCACAGGCAGCAGACTCGGTGATCATACAATCTGCAGCAAAAGCCTCCTCAACGACTTCGCGCACCGCCATGGCCGGCATGGACGGTGTCGCCAGCTTGTTGGCCAAAATATAACTTAGCGCAGCAGCTAAATTATCGTGCTTGATAATCGTTGCATGATAAAAGCTGGCTAACATCGGCTCTTGTTCTGACTGCTCTCGCGCTTCCCGCTTGATCGCCTGCCAGACCTCATGTTGTTGACATTCCCTCACATCACCCTCTGTTTATTTTGTCATCAATTCGGTATCTATTTAACTTTAACGCGCTCAGAAAAAAAAACAACGCGAGCTTAACAGCTCGCGTTGTTTAATTACTCTTTGGCGCAACGTCACTCTCTTGCTGCTTACCAGCAACCGGAGCTATGTGTCGCCATTGGGCTATATTGCCGTTATTCGTCTTTTTTCTCACGAGCTAGCAGATCTTTGGCTGCTTCACGAGCATCTTTATCTTGATAAAGTACTTGGTAGATCTGCTCGGTGATAGGCATCTCAACCTCGTAGCGTTGGGCAAGCACCCAGACTTCCTTGGTATTGCGATAGCCTTCCACCACCTGACCAATTTCAATCTGGGCCGAATCAACCGTTTTCCCCTGACCTAAGGCCAAGCCAAAACGACGATTTCGCGATTGGTTATCGGTACATGTTAGTACCAGATCACCCAATCCAGCCATCCCCATAAAGGTTTCCGGCTGTGCGCCCAGAGCCGCACCAAGCCGACACATTTCAGCCAGCCCACGCGTGATCAGGGCTGTACGGGCATTGGCTCCAAAGCCAATACCATCGGACATACCGGCACCAATCGCAATCACGTTCTTCACAGCCCCGCCCAGCTGCATACCGATGAAATCGGTATTGCTGTAAACGCGGAAAGTTTTGCTGCAGTGAATTTTCTCCTGCAGCTCGCGGACAAATGTCTCATCGGGAGAAGAAACGGCAATTGCCGTCGGCATTCCCGCTGCCAGCTCTTTGGCAAAGGTCGGGCCAGATAATACGGCCAATGGCACATCTTCGCCCAGAGCATCAATTGCAACCTCTTTCAGCAGGCGGCCGGTTTCAGGCTCAAGTCCCTTGGTTGCCCAGCAAATACGTGAATCTTCACGCAGGAAAGGCTTCACATTAGACAGCACGTCACCAAACACATGGCTCGGCACCACAACCAGCAAATCCTGACAAGCCTGAACGGCTGCCTCCAGATCCGCCGAGACAATCAGCGAGTCAGGAAACGGAACACCCGGCAGAAATGCCTCATTCGCCCGATCGATTTCGAGCTGTGCCATATGCTCAGGTTCATGACCCCACAATATGACGTTAGCGCCATTACGGGCCAGAGATATGGCCAATGAGGTGCCGTAAGAACCGGCACCCAGCACTGTCATCGTGATTGCTTTATCTACGTTCTGATTCATAACGGCCCTTTAGCAATTAAGCTTCAGTGCTTTCAGGGTTAGCTTGCGCTTGGTTCTGAAGATAATTCATGAACAAAGCATCAAAGTTAACTGGCGCCAGGTTCAGCTGTGGGAACGTACCTTTAACCACTAGGCTTGAGATAGTTTCACGTGCATATGGGAACAGAATGTTCGGGCAGAATGCGCCTAGGCAATGCGCTAGCTGAGGAGCTTCCATGCCAGAAACAGAGAAAATACCGCCTTGCTGAACTTCACACAAGAACGCAGTATCGTCAGCATTCTTCACTGTCACTGTAAGACGAAGAATAACTTCGAAAACACCTTCACCCAGCTCACGGCTTTGCGTATCCAAGTCCAGTTTCACGTCAGGGTTCCACTCTTTCTGGAACATGTCTGGTGAATTTGGCGCTTCGAAAGAAACATCTTTCAGGAAGATACGCTGGATTTGGAAGTTCTGTTGTTCTTCGTTGTTTGCTGCTTCAGCCATTTTCGTGTCCTTTTTATCTCTCAATCTCATCACATGAGATCATAAATATTCGCAACCATGATAATCATCACACGCTGCACAAACTCGATCTGCGTCGGAAACGCCGTCAAGGATCGCGTTATCCGAGCGGCAAGGTATTACTTCTTGCCTTTGTTCGATTTGCTGCGGATTAGCGGCATATTGGCTTCATTCCAAGAAATCAGGCCATCCTTCAGCAAATTGACATTTTCAAAACCGGCTTTATGTAACAGATTGGCACTCTCTTGTGCTGTCTGGCCTGTCTTGCATACCACAATGATTGGGGCTGTTTTGTGCTTTTCAAGTTCTGAAAAGTTCTGTTCTTTAATTTGACTCGGCAAAATGTGAAGCGCGCCCGCAATATGACCCTGACGGTACTCATCACGGCTGCGGATATCGATGAATACGCCGTCTTCACGGTTCACCATGCCCGTTGCTTCATTGGGCGTAATAACCTTATAGCCCGCGGCCTTCTGTTTCACATAAGACGCCACAAGCGCTACGGCTATACCCACCCATGCTAGAGATAACAATGGATTACTTGTAAAAAAATCGATGTATTGCTGCATGACTTTCGCTCTATTTTCCTAATACCAGACACCTGAAAATCAGGGCCAAACTCCACCTAAAAAGGAACCCGAGTATACCCGCGGCAACTTTGTTGTACAGCAGGAGTCAACAATTCCGCGCCGTGGCTCACTCGATTCCGGCGTTAATAGTATACGCCCTGAACAATCGTTTTCAGCTTCCACCTTTCAATGAAATAGAAAAAAACTCTCAATCGGGGCTTACACTCAAGCGCAGAAATGAATATATTCCACGTAGGAAGATAACAATCTATTTACAGCATTGTTTGATCTTGCCCTACAGTTTTCGCCATAACTTGTAGTAAAATTACACACAAACCAGACTCATCACCTTAGATATTTCATCTTTCATCAGATATTTAATGTAATTGGTCTAAATTAAACTCAGATTTCTAACTTTATGAGAGGACAGCATATGTCTGCTAAGAAGCCACTGGCTTTAGTTATCCTGGATGGCTGGGGTTACCGCGAAGACAATTCCGACAACGCAATTGCAAACGCAAACACACCAGTCATTGACGGCTTGATGGCAAGTGAAGCCAACACCCTGATTTCTGCCTCTGGCATGGATGTGGGCCTGCCTGACGGTCAAATGGGGAACTCTGAAGTTGGTCATACCAACATTGGTGCCGGTCGCATTGTCTATCAAGATCTGACCCGTATCACCAAATCTATCACTGACGGTGACTTCTTCGAAAACGAAGCCCTGGTATCGGCAATGGATAAAGCCATCAATGCCGGCAAAGCGGTTCACATTATGGGCCTGATGTCTCCAGGCGGCGTGCACAGCCATGAAGACCACATCGCGGCAGCGGTTGAAATGGCAGCCAAGCGCGGCGCAGAAAAAATCTACCTGCACTGCTTCCTCGACGGCCGTGATACGCCGCCTCGTAGCGCGCAGGCATCACTGGAGCGTTTCGATGCGCTATTTGCCGAGCTAGGCAAAGGCCGCGTGGCTTCTCTGGTTGGCCGTTACTACGCGATGGACCGTGACAACAACTGGGATCGTGTTGAGGTTGCTTACAACCTACTGACAGCAGCCAACGCCGAGTTTTTGGCGGCATCTGCCGTTGAAGGCCTTGACGCTGCCTATGCGCGTGATGAAAACGATGAGTTCGTTAAAGCAACCGAAATCCGTGCCGAAGGCCAGGACGTTGCCGCTATGGAAGATGGCGATGCCGTTATCTTCATGAACTACCGTGCTGACCGTGCCCGCCAAATCACCCGTGCATTCGAAACGGATTTCGCCGGTTTCGAGCGTGCTCAAGTGCCTGCACTGGCTGATTTTGTGATGCTGACTCAGTACGCTGCAGATATTAACCTTGCGATTGCTTATCCATCTGCAAGCCTGGAAAACACCCTGGGTGAGTGGCTATCGAAGAAAGGCAAGAAGCAGCTGCGTATCTCTGAAACAGAAAAATATGCTCACGTTACTTTCTTCTTCAACGGCGGCGTAGAAAGTGAATTTGACGGCGAGTCTCGCTCGCTAGTCGCGTCTCCGAAGGTGGCAACGTACGATCTCCAGCCTGAAATGAGTGCTCCGGAGCTGACTGAAAAGCTAGTTGCAGCCATTAAGGGCGGCGAGTTCGACACGATTATTTGTAACTACCCGAATGGCGACATGGTTGGCCATACCGGTGTTTACGATGCAGCCGTAAAAGCTTGTGAAGCACTCGATAGCTGTATTGGTAAAGTAATTGCAGCCATCAAAGAAGTTGACGGCCAGCTGCTGATCACTGCCGATCACGGTAATGCCGAAATGATGGTTAACCCTGAAACTGGCGGCATTCACACAGCACACACCAACCTGCCGGTACCGCTAGTTTATGTGGGTGACAAGTCACTGACCCTGAAAGAAGGCGGCAAACTGTCTGATCTTGCACCAACTATGCTGGCGCTAACAGATATGGAAATCCCTTCAGAGATGACTGGTCAGGTGCTGTTTGATCTGAAATAATCCCCCCATGCGGGATAAGATCAAAGACCTAAGCAACATCCTCCGCGCCAGTGCATTATGCACTGGCGCTTTGTTATGTCTGGCATTTTCACTATCAGTCAATGCAGCTAACCAAAACCAGCTCGATGGGGTAAAGCAGGAAATCACACGCCAGCAGGATCAGCTCGGCAACAAGCAAAAGAAAATCAATACCCTGCAAAAATCACTCAAGCAGCAAGAGCTTGCCATCGCAGCAACAGCCAATAAGATCCACCAGGCCGATAATCAGCTCAACCAGCTCGATCGTTCCATCAGCAAGCTTCAGCAAGAGCAGCAAGTTCTGCAGCAGCAGCAGTTCGGCCAACAGGAAATGCTGAAAGAGCTTCTGAACACCCAGTACCGCCAGGGGAAAAACAGCCAACTGGCCACCCTGCTCAGTGGCGAAGACAGTACCGAACTTGATCGTATATCGGTATATGCAGAGCACCTGAGTGAAGCACGAGCCAATACGCTTAATGAACTGGCAGCAACGACCACGGAGCTGCAGCTAAAAAAACACCAGCTGAGCCAGCAACGCCAGCAGCAGCAGGCCTTATTGACTCAACTTAAAACGGAAAAAAGCAAGCTGGAAACCGAGCAGCGGCAGCGCAAAAAAACGGTTCGTACCATCAAAGGCCAGCTAAAAACTGATTCCCAGTATCTGTCTGAACTGAAGACCAACGAGAAGCGTCTAGTCAAAGAGATAGCTAAAGCCAAGGCAGCCGCCGAGGCGGCACGACGAGCCCCGATGGACGGGCTGGTCAGGCACAAAGGCAAGCTGCCATGGCCGGTAAAGGGGTCAATTCTTCATCAATACGGTACCGTCCAGCAAGGAGAGCTGCGCTGGAAAGGTATGGTGATTGGCAAGCCATCCGGAAGCCAGGTCAAAGCGGTATATTCCGGTAAGGTAGTATTTGCCGACTGGCTACGAGGCTACGGCCTGATGCTTGTTATCGATCACGGGAAAGGGGATATGAGCTTCTATGGCTACAACCAGACCTTACTGAAGAAAGTCGGCGATGTGGTACAGGCCAACGATGCCATTGCCCTAGTCGGGGACAGCGGGGGTCAGGAACGTTCGGGACTGTACTTTGAAATACGCCGTAAAGGTAACCCTATTAACCCTAAGAGCTGGCTGACAAGGTAAGTTCAGCCAGATAAGGACACCTGCATGCGACGGATTGCAATCTGGTTTTCTCTGCTCTTCAGTTTGGTCCTGCCAACTTATGTCCATGCCGCTAAGCTGGCAATCGTCATTGATGATCTGGGCTACCGGGCAATGCCGCCTGCACTCTCCACCCTGCCTGCTGAAGTGAGTATCTCCATTCTTCCCGATACCCCTTTTGATCTCGCAACAGCCCGTCAGGCCGGACAGGAACAACGGGATACACTACTCCATATGCCAATGGAGCCCCTGCGCCAGGCACCATTAGAACTAACCACCCTCACAGGAAAAATGTCACAGGCCGAACTCCAGCAAACGCTTCGCCGTGCTTTGAGCCGGGTGCCAAATGCCGTCGCGATGAATAATCACATGGGTAGCGCCCTGACCCAGAATACCAAGGCGATGAATTGGGTTATGGATATACTGAATGAACAAGGGGTGAACTTTCTCGACAGCCGAACAACAGCGAAATCAGTTGCGTTAAAGCAGGCACGTGCCCAAGGCGTGCCAGCCCTGCGACGACATATATTTCTTGACCATTTCCGTACCCCACAGTTTGTCCGCCAGCAACTAAAGCAGGCTGTTCGTCGCGCCAAGCGCGACGGTTATGCCATCGCGATTGGACACCCCTACCCCGTGACCTTGGCAACACTTGAGGAGCAACTGCCGGGACTTGCAGAACAAAATGTACAACTGGTACGAATTTCGTCCCTATACCCTTAACTTTTACCCTTAAACCTAAGAGCTCGAGCGAAGCTGTAACCCACTGGCTGACAAACTTATACGGTAAGCATCTATGCTGTCATTCATCATTCACTGGCAGTCAGTTACGAGGCTATGCCTCTCGTTTTACCTGCTCGCAGTAATGAGATTCAAGCTGGATTACCTGCTCTTTCCCTTTTGCAGTCGTCAGCGGACGAACAATACTCAGCATCTGCAGAACGCCTTGGTAAATAACCGCCTTGGTTATCTTAGCCCCAACCGCCTGAGTGGTCTGGTAGCAAATCCAGCTGGAGGCAACTAGCTTCAGCGTATTCGCCAGGCTGAGCAACTCGTCATCATCTAGATCAAGCAGCTCGCTGGCACGGAAGCTGTTCATCATCCCCATAATGTTCCGATGAAGCTCTCCCTGAGCTGCCAGGTACTTTTGCTGCAGTTCTGAATCTCTGCGCAAGATATCGGGTAGGTTGGCGTAAAAAAAGCGATATCGCCACATCAACATGAACACCGCATCGAGATAACCCAATAAATTATCGGCAGTTACGTTCGGTTCATCCTGCGGCTGAAAACGAATACTTAGATCACGGGCGTATTCATCAAAAATACTGTGTATAATCTCTTCTTTATTGCGAAAATGATAATATAGATTGCCGGGGCTGATCCCCAGATGAGCGGCAATATGGTTCGTGGTTATATTTGGCTCACCGCTTTCGTTGAAAAGCTCCAGTGCTGCCTGAATAATTCTGTCGCGGGTCTTCATTTGCTTCTCACTTCCGTCGCCCGATGGCAATAGTGTAATGTTATCACAAAGAATATTTATAGCGGTGGCTGTTATGCGGCCGTTGTCCCAATGTATTAAAGACTGGAATAGCCATGATTATTGTAACTGGTGGCGCCGGCATGATCGGCAGCAATATCGTAAAGGCTCTGAATGAGCAAGGACGCAACGACATTTTGGTCGTGGATAACCTGAAAGACGGAACCAAATTTGCCAACCTGGTTGATCTTGATATCGCTGATTATATGGATAAGGAAGACTTCATTACCCAGATCATGGCAGGTGATGATTTTGGCCCAATTGACGCCATTTTCCATGAAGGCGCATGCTCTGCAACCACAGAGTGGGACGGCAAATACATGATGCTTAACAATTATGAGTACTCAAAAGAGTTACTGCATTATTGCTTGGAACGCCAGATCCCGTTCCTCTATGCTTCTTCGGCGGCAACTTACGGCGGCCGCGATCATGACTTCATCGAAGAAAAGCAGTATGAAGGTGCGCTGAATGTATACGGTTACTCGAAGCAGCAGTTCGACAACTATGTCCGTCGCCTGTGGCAAGATGCCGAGGAGCACGGCGAGACCCTGTCTCAGATCACCGGCTTTCGCTATTTCAACGTCTACGGACCACGCGAGCAGCATAAAGGCAGCATGGCCTCGGTGGCTTTCCACCTCAACACCCAAATCAATAATGGCGACAATCCGAAATTGTTCGAGGGTTCCGATACCTTCAAGCGTGACTTCGTCTATGTCGGTGACGTCTGCCAGATGAACCTGTGGTTCTGGCAAAACAATGTCTCGGGTATCTTCAACTGCGGTACCGGCAATGCCGAATCTTTCCGTGAGGTTGCCAAGGCCGTCATCAAGCACCATAACAAAGGAGAAGTGGAAGAAATTCCGTTCCCCGAGCATCTGAAAGGTCGCTATCAGGCGTTTACCCAGGCCGATCTGACCAAAGTACGCGCGGCAGGGTACGACAAACCCTTTAAGTCAGTCGCCGAAGGGGTCGCTGAGTATATGTTATTGATTAATCAATAAGCTGATGTAAATCACTCTACAAAGGCGAGCTGGGTTTTCTCAGCTTGCTTTATTATATCTGATATATAAGTGATGAATATTCAACCTACGATGCTAGATGCCTAACGGCATCCAAAGGTGTTAATCAATGTCTAACCAAGCTGTACTTCATATTTGTCTCTCCAAAGGCTGGGGAGGGTTGGAAATGTATCCAATCCGTACCGGTGGCCAGTTCAAAGAAAAGGGCTGGAAAGTGTTTGGCCTGTGCCTCAAGGGGTCGCGTGTTGCACAAGGTATGCGTGAGCAAGGCATAGAAACCTATGAAGTCGAATCAAAGTTAGCAGCGATAACGCAGCTTTATCGAATTCATCGATGGCTCCAACAAAATAGTATCAGCCTAATCCATTGCCATAAGTCGGGCGATCTAGTTGTTGCAGCCCTGCTCGATACTCTGTCTTCGTACCGGATCATCTTTACCGAGCACATGGGAGTAACCCGACCCAAAAAAGACGTTTACCATCGCTGGGTATATCGCCATGTCGATAAGGTACTGTCAATCAGTGAGGCAACCAAGAAACGCAACCTGAAAGCACTGCCGGTTCCGACAGATAAAATCCAGCGCCTGTGGTTAGGAACCGAGATCCGCCCGGCAATAGAAGATATAGAGCTTGTGGCTCAAATAAAAAAAGATCTGGGTATACCTACTGATGCGATTGTTATTGGGACTGTGGGGCGTATTAATCACGCGAAAGGCCAGAAAGAATTGCTTGATGCCTTTATCGCCCTGGCTAAACTGCGCCCCCAAAAGCCATTACATCTATTGATTGTGGGCGGTTTACAAGCCGATCAGGGCTCTGATATCGAATTGGTAGCAAAACTTCAGGCAACAATCGAGCAAAGTGGCCTATCTCACCAAATCCACCTTACCGGTTTCCGAAAAGATACCGATAACATGCTGGCCGTCATGAATATTGTTGCCATCTTGTCACATAATGAGGCCTTTGGCCTGACAGTGATTGAAGCGATGGCGGCAGAAAAACTTATCTTGGGCGCTAGCTGTGGAGCTGTCCCGGAAATCCTTGGTGAGAACTATCCGTTCACTGCCAACCCTTTAGAGGTCAGTGATATACAACACCAACTTAATAAGATGACAATAAAACCAAATAAATTCAAGCAACTAGCACAAGACTTGAAAGCAAGGGCAATATTCCACTTCAGCACTGAAATACATAATGACAGTCTAGAAAAAATTTATAAAGGTAGTTAGACAAACAATGAGAAGCATCGTAAATATCAACTTTATTGAAAAATCCATCATTGTCTTCTTTGGTTTTTCTGTCTTTACATCCAAAGCAGGATTGAACATCTCTGTTGCCCTACTATTGATCCTGTTTGCCTATTCATGCATCAGCAATAAAAGCTACCGAGCACAGGTAGCGAGTAATAAAATATTTATTTTATCAGCATTACTGTATGTCATCGGCCTTTTATCAACAATCATCTACCCGTCTAGCGCTGCAGATACCATCTACTTTGCCCGTAAAGCGGCGTTTTTATTGGCTATTCCCTGCCTCTTTATGCTCAATATGAAAAAAGAGAACAAGGAGTTAGCCATACGATCACTATGTACTGGCTTTATTGTTGCCGCTTTGTATGTCGGATATCAGGCGATAACCCTTGGGGGGTGGGAGGGGGAGAGAATTGCGAGCTTTCTCGATGTTGGCCGCTGGTCTGAAGTGCTGACCTATTTCATCGTTTTCCTATTTCCATTGGCCTTAGATGGCAAAGAGCAAAAGAATCGTAGAATCATCTTTTTTTGTCTGATCCTTATCGGCTTTATCTGCCTGGTACTTAGCGGTTCAAGAGGCGGAATGGTCGCCTCATTCACCGTTTCCGTACTATATCTGCTCTCTTACAAACGAAATATATTATTAAAGCTATCGGCGGCCATGCTGGTGATATTGCCATTATTGATGTTTATGTTCCCTTCCAAGGTAGGTGTTATACAGGACAGAATTGTCAGCATCACAGATACTACAAGCAACGAATCCAATACCGCACGGATTAAAATGTGGGAAGCGGGCTATTTATTTGCGCTAGACAAATACGACAATAACCCAAGGGCTTTCTTTTTTGGTAATGGTCCGATTAACTTCGAAAAAGAATACACATCATTCATCAACTCAACCAACAAAAATATAACAAATAGCTATATCTATTTTTCTTTTAAGGATAACCATAATGGCGTTTTAGATGCAGCCAACAAACTTGGTGTTGTCTATGAGTTGTTTTTTTTGCTGCTCGTTGCCTTAATAGCCGCTAAAATACTCAAGGCTAACCCGAACATTAAATACTCGGGTTTAAGTGTCATTCTCGCTTTTTTCATTATTGGGGTATTTTATACCAACCAGCTAGAGTACCAGACCATCTGCATGTTCTACTTTATTTCTATCGCACTACCTCGCATGCAGGAGAATACTCATGCTTAAAGCTAGCGTAATCATTGCTTTCTACAACAATGTAAAAAGCCTGGAGATGATCCTAACAGCCTTGAATAACCAATATGAGAACAATTTTGAAGTTATTATTGCTGATGATGGCTCGACTAATGAAAATGTGAATAAGGTAAGAGCTCTTGCTGAAAGCTATAAATTTAATATTTATCATGTCTGGCATGAAGACAAGGGCTTTCGCAAGAACAAGATCCTCAATCAGGCTATATTGATGTCAACCAATGACTATCTGATTTTCATTGATGGTGACTGTATCC
>Ga0209272_10000698_pt1 | contig 24956 bp, 29 predicted proteins | sample tdDd002_FD_187125 | JGI IMG/M metagenome (GOLD analysis project Ga0209272, IMG submission 187125) | Marine sediment microbial communities from the Atlantic coast under amendment with organic carbon and nitrate - tdDd00.2 (SPAdes)... | ecosystem: Environmental > Aquatic > Marine > Coastal >... | reverse complement strand
AAAATGAGGTTCAATCTGACTTTGCAACTGACGCAGTTGGCTTTGAATCATCGCTTTCTCATGCTCTGATTGTTTGCGCTTTGCGATTTCTGCTTCTTTTTGAGCGATGAGCTTTTGTTCGTGAGCATAAAAGAAGACGAAACAGGTACAACTAAATATAAAGCCAAGAATAATAACCGGCTTTAGCTGCTCCAATGAGGCAAAGTCATCATACTTATTCAGTAAAAAGTGTGCGTTCATCGTGCCGAATAGCATCGCACCGCCCAGTGACGCGCCAGTCATCAAGTACGATGAAACTTGTGGAGCTAGCCATGCAATCAAATGAGAAGTGATCACTGCACTGTATCCGTAACCGACACTAATCAATAAATGTTCCGCAAATTCGCTGGGCCAAATCGATTGAGTCACAAATGCAATAACAACGCAAAATAGAGTAGTCACGACAAAACTACGAATTACCTTGGTTCCCTTTCGCTCGTTCATTGTCTGCATTAAAATCGTCCTTTAAGATTTAAAAAAATCATACGCTTATCCGACAAATTTGCATACAGCGCATCTTTGCTCCCGGTCATAAAACGCAATGCCATTTCCAAATTTATCGACGTATCTCCAGAATCATACGCTTGATAATCTAACCACTGGGTCGCAATAACCCCGCCATCTTGGGGAGCAAAAAGCACATCCAACGTCGGCGTTAATTTATTCATCCAAAGTTGCTGCTGAGACCACCCCCAATGACTCCAAGCACTCGAGTCCAATTGCCAGTGAAACATCACATTATGCTGAACTAAGTTAGCGTGATTTAGGCCTTGAGCATAAGAGCTTGCCAATCCTTGAAAGGCAGGTTGTTTCCACAAGGTTTCAGCGCGTTTCTGGGCACTGTTCCACTGAGATTGGCTCCAACTTCTGCTGTCATACCAATATTCAAGAATGATGTTGTTTCCCACAGCATTTGCCCAATTCAGACCCGCTAATACCTGATAACCATCATCTTCCTTCGTTAAAGATACGGGCGCATCAATACCCGCTTGTTGATATGAAAGGTAACGGCGTTGATAAAGCGCAGACGAATGAACAGCCCAAGCAGAGTCCAAAAGAGTCACAATTGAGCCACCAATTAACCCATGACGAACATTGTCATAGTAAGCTAAGGCTTGCCATTCACTATCCCCAACTAGAGCATAGCGGCGTAGTCCGATCCCTTGATGCTCAGATTCTTCTTCCAACTGGCTGCCATCTTGTTGGGTATAAGAAGAATCGCTATAAACCAAACTCCACTCCCCTTGGTCATCAAAATAGGAGCTCATTGCCGTTAACGTCCCTTCTTCAACCTGGATACCGACTGGATTACGTCGATAGGGCTTAAACACATCTAAAGGTCTGTAGCCATAACCTACCCCCCAATCAAGCCGCATCTTACCTAGTGTAAAATCAATCGGCAGATCAAAGACCGATGCGCTACCTTGCCAAAACAGCTCCTGCGCGATCAGTTCGCCTTGGTACTCAGCTTGCTCACTACTAGCCCAAACCTGGCTTCCTTTCGCTGCAATTAGCCCTGTCCAATTGAATGCACTAACTTCCACATCCAGCAAGGCATCCAGCGCTTGGCTGTTGTTTTCAGACGCTTTACCTAACAGCGAAGAATCTTGATGCGTGGTTGAATTGGCACTGAGTGTCCAATCCCACTCGAAGCTAAGTGGCTGCGCATATAGAGGCAAAGCTAGCGCTACTCCTGCTAGCACTAATATGTTTTTCATATCAGAGCTCCGCCGCAACATTTCGAGTCAAATACGCAGGGTTGTAGTATTTATCTTCAAGTTCAAATGGCGTAATTTCTTGATACGAAATCACTGTTTTCTTTGCTGGCTGGATCTTATCTAGCAACACCATTGAGACAACGCGCTTCTCTCCATTAAGTTCACCAGCTTGAAACAGTGCTCGCTTCGCTAATTTACCCGAACGAAGGTATAAATCAGCTTTCAACGGAAAATCGGTTTCGGTGTCTAACCAAAGATCAATGCGATCATAGCTCGCACCCTTTGTCGTGGAACGCAAACGCAGTTTATGGGCGAGTACAGCGTTACTCTCAACCTCGAGCTCTTCTGTATCAACCAAAGAAGCGTGATAGTCTTCACTCCAAGTTAGCGTAGAAATATCGCCAACAGAGGCTTCTCCTAGGAGTTTTTGCATAGGGGTAATTCGAATAGGGCGTCGGCTCTTTGGCATTAATAACCAATAATTATCACCAAGCATGAGCATCTTTTGCCCTTCTTCCACTTGAGATTTAAACACCACTAAAGATTCACGATTTAAGCGCGTATAAACATGATATTCGCGCGTTTTATCCAGCTTAGCATGTTCAAACAACTGTACTTTCGACACCACTTTTGCAGCGTCATACCCTTGGCGATAATTGTCTGCATTCACAACCATAGTAGCGACATCACGGCTCTCTTCTGAGCCAAAGACACTGCCCGAAAAGCCGAATAAGCTCAGGGTAATCAACAACGTTCCTTTCATCGTATTAAACATAAGTGAGAGCCTCTGTAATTGGTTTTCTTACACCTTTTCGAGCTGATAGCCATGCCGCTAGAATGCAAATGACTACTACGCCAGCCGAACAGTACATCAAGAGTTCAAAAGAAAAATAAATACTCAGTGGATAGCCATCCGTTCTTCCTGGAGGTGGCGGCATTTGGACATCAACAACCATCAATAGTACCGTTAAAAGCGCACTTAACAGCCCACCAACCATAGCGCCAATAAAGGCAAGCAACCCTGACTCTTTAACGAAGCCAGACACAATTTCCGCAGGATATGTTCCAAGCGCTGACAAGGTGCCAATTTCACGAGTTCGTTCAGTCACAGACATTGTCATGGTATTAAACAGAGCAACGAACACCACCAATGCCATTACCGCTCCCATGATGCCGAAAATGCGGTCATAAAGGTCTTTCACTTTCGCGTAAAAGAACGCGCGTTCTTGCCAAGGCGTCAGTTCAACCGCTTGCTGCAAATCTAACCCTGATAGTGTTTGGTCGACCCAGACCTGAACATTTTTAGTCAGCTTCGTCTCAAAGAGAAATACCGATAAGGTACTCACTTTATCGCTCGACAGCAGTTCTTGCGCAGATTGAATGTGCAGGTAAAGCTGGCGTTTATCTAACTCAGGAACACCCGTCGAATAGATACCACGAACTTTAAAATCAAAGGCATTTAGCGCACCATCACTCGTGGTTGCTAACAGAGTCACCCAGTCACCTACAGCAACTTTTAAGTTCTTCGCTAAATCGACTCCCAACATCACTTCTGGCTCTGATGGGTCATAGCGAGAAGAACTCACACTGGATAAGGTCTTGCCTTCGCGAACATCTAGAAAAGGCCCTTTCATATCAAATTCACGATCATTGACACCTGAGCCAATGAAAATGGTCGATTTACTGCCATTTGAAATCAGTCCGTTAAATTCGATACGAGGCTGAATGCCGCGAATATTCTTATTGGAAAGCAGAGCTTTTGAAATCACGTCAGCGTCAGCTAATCCATTTTCAAGAGGCATCTCTTCATCTTGCTCAAAGTAGCCAGGTTGACTGATCGTGATGTGTCCGGTGTCTCTTGCTGTCGATTCTTTTAATGATTCATAAGTATATAAACCAAAGCCCCCAGCCGAAGTCAGTGCGAACACGGCAATCGCAATGATTAGCACAGAGAGAAGGCTACGACGTCGATTGCGCTGTAAGTTTAGAAAAACCACACGCAGTGACAAAGGAATTAACTGGCCCATTTCATTGCCTCCGCAGTAATCTGTCCATCGACTAAATCAATCGTCCTATCGCATTGCAATGCCATTCGAGGATCATGAGTTGCGACTATGAAGGTGGTGCCCATCTCATGCCCCAGTGTTTTCATGAGGTCAATCACGACTGAAGCGGTATGACTATCGAGGCTTGCGGTAGGTTCATCTGCAATAACCATCTCTGGCTGATGTACTAAGGCTCGCGCAATCGCGACACGCTGCTGCTGGCCACCAGAAAGATTGTCTGGTCTGTGGTTGGCATACTCAGCCAAACCGACTTTGTCGAGGATCTCACGAGCTTTTTTTTCTTGGTCAGCTAAGCTAAAACCGTTCAACATCAGAGGGTAAGCGACGTTTTCCCACGCACTCATTACCGGGATCAAATTAAATCTTTGAAATACAAACCCTAGTTTTGTACGGCGATACATCGCTGCTTGCTTTGGATCTTTAGGGTATGCTTTGCCTGCGAGTTCAATCTGCCCTTGGTAATCCATCTCCAGTAAACCTAACGTATTCAGTAATGTACTTTTACCTGAACCAGACGGGCCACAAAGCGCCACCATTTCACCTTTATTGATCTGCCCAGAGACACCTTTTAGCGCCTCTACCGTTTGTTGCCCCAATCGGTAATGTTTGGTCACGTTCTTGAAAGTGAGCATAACGCCTCCTTAAGCAGCTTTGTCCAGTATGGCCTGAGCTTGAATAGTTAATGGATGATTCGCGTTCTTTTGCTGCATGAAAGACAACCATTTGCTCGCTTGGTCGCTATCTTCTGCACGTAACGCTGCTTCAATGGCGTAGATATAGATCCACGATGTCGCGTCATAATGTTGTTGCTGAAATTGCTCATCGGCTAACAGGTCAAGGAACAGATCATAACCACGCTCAAAATGGTTAAACATATCTGGAAGTGAAGTATAAGTTGCTGCTGCAATCGCTCTGGCTAAATAGGCTTCTGGCAAACCTTGACGAATCTCTTGTTGAGCGAGTGGAGTTTCTGACACCTGAAGAAGATCAAGCCCTTTGGCAATGGTTGCTAATCCTTGTTCAGTATATTTCATTTTGTTCCATGGCATAAACGCGTCACGCCCCATCAATGCTTCCGTACTACCAAGATAAACAAGGCTCAATGCATCAGCACCTTGAGCTTCAATCAATTTATCTAACTGCTGGTAAACCAACTCAACGGCTTCTTCATCACCTTCCGCCGCTTGGTTATATTGTGCAATCAAACTGTCACTTGGCGCTGCCATTACACTCGCACTAAACAGTACACCCACCAACATCATCATTCTGAACTTTTTCATCAACTTATCCCTATTACGTTGTTTGACCATGTTAGATTAAATCCAATAAAACTCACGTTCCTCACTTTGCGACAAACAGTCGATTCACAGATTAAACTGCAAATATGTGGAGTAAACGGTGAATGTCTGAGCGGATGCTCATCAAGAGAGTAGAATTAACAGTGTAGGATGGTTAAAGTAGCAGCCATAATTGAAGTGCAACTTTTAGCCCTATTTAAAGAGCAAACTGTGATGATTGATGACAACAATGTAATTGATAACTTAGCTGAGCTTGAATCATTTCTTCTTAGCGTAGAAAACGGCTTATTAGGTTTACAAAACGTAGAAGGTGTAGCATTAGCAACGCACAACGCATCTGGCCGCCATTTTGTTGCCGTTCTAGACGACAAGCACCAGCTTATTCTAGGTCGATGGGTAACAGAAGAAGTGTTTAAAACCGGACAAGACTTAGTTCGATTCGGCCCTAAAAAAGCGCATTAAGCCCAACGAAGATGGCTCTTTAAGTACCATAACTTAGAGAGCCATTTTTATTTGGAATCTAATTAAGCCAAGCGCTTTCCAATGTGAACGACGACCGATCAAAATCGATACTGGCTTTCACACCCAGAGGAGTGACAAGCATTGGATGCGTATGGCAACTGTCGAATCCAGACAAAATCGCCACTTCCTGTCCATTCAATACCTCTTGCAACACATCGAGTGGTTGTCGACCTGTTCCTTTATCATCAAACAGTTCATGCTTTCCTAGGACGATAGCGGATACCTTATCAAACACGCCACACAGCTTCAGGTGATTGAAGGAACGTTCAACGTCCGCAATTGACTTAAGTGAATCTTCAATAAGCAGAATATCGCCTTCTTGAACTTCAGGCATATAAGGGCTGCCCCAGATTCCACTCATGGTATTGAGGTTTCCACCTATGATACGCCCAGTAACGGTTCCTGAACCCAAAAACTGCCACTGGTTTTCTTTAATGGGTTTAGTCTCTTGTTGTGTTTCCCAGTCTATCATCACATCTGTCCACCCTTTCGGCATTGTATAGCAATAAGGGACCGAATACGGTTCAACAAGTAAATCGGAGAAAGCATCGAACGTCTCCTCAACTAACGGAGCGAGTTCGCCAAACGACGCAACAAGTGCGGGGCCGTAAAACGTAACTAACCCCGTTTGAGCATAGATTCCCATCAGCAAAGCGGTGACATCTGAGTAACCGATAATAATTTTAGGATCTCGTTTCAGTGCTTCATAGTCGATGTATGGCAACAATGCATTACTATTGTAGCCACCTATCGTAGACATAATGCAACGAACATCCGGGTCCCTGATCAATTGATTAAGCTCTTCCGCTCGCTGTTGAATAGAACCAGAACGATATCCGTCACTTTCTCCGGTGAGGCTACCTGCTTTTACTTTAAACCCTTTGCTAACCAAGAAGGCTTTCGCTCGTTCAAATCGTTTAGGAGCGAAGACAGTTGCAGGAGAAGAAGGTGAGAAAAAACCAATTGTATCCCCTTGCTTAAGAGAGCGAGCCAATAACATATCAATTCCTTTTTTGAAGCTAGTGATCATTTGAGCGGTTTTTGAACGATAAGATAAGTGTGAAGCTCGGGGTACTGATCGAACTCTAAATGCCGAATCTCGCAACCTAGCTCCATAAACAAACTCAGGAAACCATCGGTACCAAGAGAGGAGTAATAGACCTTAGGCCCCATGAAGTCATCTTCATGATCACCCGGCTCTGACGTACCACCAAAAGAGAAAATAAACACCCCGCCCTCATTCAGGCCATCGATGATTTTAGTAATGACAGATCGCTGCTCAGCAAGAGGAATGTGCCAAATACTGTCCCAAGCGGTGATAAAATCGTATTTTTTATCAAAGACATATTCACAGATATCAGCATGGTAAAAAACATTATTGGGGTGCTTTTCTTTTGCCAAAGCAATCATGCTTTCCGAGATATCCATCCCTTCGACCGCAAAGCCTTCTGCACTCAAAAAATCAATAAAACGTCCTGTGCAACCGCAGCCAACATCAAGCGCTAGACCACGGCTATCAACAAACGATAGCGCCCTGTTATGAGCATCCATACCATTATTAAGATTGAACTGCTCACTCAACCAAAGGTGTGTAATTTGATCGTATGCTTTGCCAATATCCGTAGGTTTCATATTACGTCCATAAATAATATAAATAACCACGTAAACTTAACATATGTTTTTCATTTAAACAAAGCAGACAAATTTTTCATGCAATATTTATAAAAAAACGGGATGTATTATTTGCGCTAACAAACAATACATCCCGTTATATATTAGTGATGTTAATTAAACTTGTGGTGGTGTGCCTTCACCATTTGAAATAACAGCATCAATTTGAACTGCGGCACCCATTGGAATATCCACAACACCGATGACCGTTCTTGCAGGAAGCTCTTTCTCAAAGAATGACGGATATACTTCATTCAATGCATCGAAATCTGCCATATCACGCAATTGAACGTTTATTTTCACTACGTCATCCATCACATGACCAATGCTTTCAACAATAGAACGAATGTGAGTCAGACATTGCTCAGCCTGCTCTTTCGCTCCACCCGCTACAATTCCTTGAGACGCTAGGTCAATCGGAAGTTGAGCTGCAATATGATTGTAGTGTGAGAAAGCCACTGTTTGTGTGTAAAGTGCATTCAAAGGTGCACTATCCGTATTGTTCGCGCGAATCACGATACCGTGTCTATCTTCCACTTCTTGTGGAGGCGTACCATCACCATGAGAAACCACTACATCGATTTGCACAAGCGCATCCATTGGCAGATCCGCAGCGACAACTGTACTACGCGCAGGTACGTAAGCCACTGTTCTAGCGATCGCCGAATCAGGGAAGAAGGTTGTGTAAACTTCGTTTACTTCGTCAATGCTTGCTAGATCTTTCACGTAAATCGTTGTTTTAACGATATCATCGAATGGCACATCGATGCTTTCTAGCACTGCTTTAATATTCGTCAAACATTGTGCTGCTTGCTCTTTTACGCCACCTGTAACCAATGCGCCAGTTTGAGGGTCAATCGGTAACTGAGCAGAAAGGTTGTTGTAGTGAGAAAACGCAACGGTGTGAGTAGATAGCCCACCTTTTGGCGCTCTTTCAGTATTACGAGCAAGCTTAATTAGCTCACATGGGTCTTGTGGGTAAGTACCTTCTCCGTTCGAGATAAGAGCGTCCATTTGTACTAACGCATCACTCATTGGTAGTGCTGATACAGCAACACAAGTACGTGTTGGGAAGTACTCTTGGAAAAATGCTGCATACGCTTCGTTTACAGCGTCAAGGTCCGCGATATTTTTAACAAACACGTTAATTTTAACCACATCATCCATTACATGATCGATGCTTTCTACAATCGCTTTGATGTTAGTTAAACATTGCGTCGCTTGTTCTTTTACTCCACCAACAATAATTTCGCCAGTCTTAGGATCCACTGGCAACTGAGCAGAGATATTATTGTAATGAGAAAAAGCAACTGATTGTGTAGATAGTTCGCTTTTAGGTGCATTATCTGTATTTCTTGAAACTTTAATGATACCGCCACTCATATTAATGTTTATCCTTTATTTTGTCTTAGATATATATTTATCTTCGGTAGGGTTATTTATAATTAATAATTGGAATGACGAGATGTTAAGTCAATTCACTTAATCTAAGTGTGACAATAATCAAAATACGATTGCACTAGAATAAAGTAACAGACAGGATATTTAGTCACTACGCGACTATTTATCCCAAAAATCCTAAAAACTTGACTATCGACCGTCTATTTTATTCTATTGATTCGAAATTTATGAATACAATCTCACGCAACAAATTTTAATTAGTGAGACTTTTCGTCGGTTTCTGATAACTGGTTCACAATAAGTCGTTTCTTTAAGCCAAAACTCCACCAACAAACCGCCTTTTGTGTCGATATTAGTGAATAAATTCTCTGGGTTTTAATTTGGCTAATAAAAAAACCGATACAGTGCATCCACTTCCACCACAGTCATTTACATTCACTCAACAGGTTTAACAACCTTCTGCGGCAATAGTGCCCTTTTATACGCTGACACTTAAACGACACCTAACACAAATCTCCTAATTGATCATTATTTGGTCTCTGTTCTATTGTACATTCAGAAAGCAAAAATTAATTTTGAGTGCATGTCGAAAATGGCCAAGCACAAACGTCCTTGAGAAGGAAACAACAAACCAAAAGGAAACTTAAGATGAAATACATGCTTTTGCTTTACGCTGCACCTGATCAAGAACCTACATTTGGCACACCTGAATTTGACAAGATGATGGAAGACTTTGCCAACACCACAGAGACTTTCGAAAAAGATGGGGTATTTGTCGCTGGCGAAGGGTTACAGGAGACAGAAACGGCAACTTCACTGCGGATTAAGTCCGGCAAGGTTGAAACTATGGACGGTCCCTTTGCACAAACGCGGGAACACTTGGGGGGCTACTATATCGTTGATGTCCCCGACTTAGATGCCGCACTACGATGTGCAGAAATCATTCCCGTCGCTAAGTTTGGCACCATCGAAGTTCGTCCATTATTGGATTACAGCGAAGCTGGCTAACGTATGAACAATGCCTCTTCAAAAGCGATCGCTGTTAGTCATATTATTCATGATGTCCTGAGTAAAGACAGGGGACGGCTTTTGGCTGGGCTAATTTCACGCCTTGATGATTTTCAAGTGGCCGAGGATGCCCTACAGGAAGCCTCAATTGCGGCGTTAAAGCACTGGACTCGCTCTGGTCCGCCTCATAACCCAACGGCTTGGCTACTGAGAGTAGGCTTGAATAAGGGGATAGACCATTTTCGAGTGATGCAGCGAGATCAACGTAAAGCTGAAGATCTTACTGACATTTCCGACGATAATAAGGTGTATGACGTTCCTGAAACGATTCCTGATGAACGTCTTCGCCTTATCTTTACCTGCTGCCACCCAGCCTTAGAAGAAAAGTCTCGTGTCGCTTTGACACTGCGTACAGTCTGCAATTTAACCACAAAGGAAATTGCCGCCGCTTTTCTTGATAATGAACAAACCATGGGACAGCGTTTATATCGTGCAAAGGCAAAGATTAAAGCCAAAGGTATTCTCTTCTCTATCCCGGAGCCAGATAGATGGCATGACAGATTAGATACGGTGTTAACAACCATCTATTTGATATTCACTACTGGTTACGTCATGGAGACTGAGTGCTCTCGTTCGCTATGCCAAGAAGGCATTTTTTTGGCTAGGCTTCTTACAAAACTGCGGCCCAATGATCCAGAGATAGAAGGTGCACTTGCATTAATGTTGCTTACGGATGCCAGAAGCACTGCTCGAATAAGTGAAGATGGCATCATGGTGCCTGTTGAAGAGCAAAACAGCGCACTATGGAAGAAAAGTAGTATTGATGAAGCGCAACTCCTCCTTTCCAATGCACTTGAAAAAAGACAAGTTGGACCGTTTCAGATCAAGGCGGCTATTGCCGATTGTCATATGGAAAAGCCTAACCCAGATTGGCATCAGATGGCTCTTCTATATCAATCTCTATGGCAATTCGAACCGACTCCGGTTGTCGCTTTGAACTGGGCTGTCGTGATTGCAGAAACTAAGCACCCCAAATTGGCACTCAATAAATTGAACGAGTTAAAAGAAGACCTTAAAGATTACCAACCTTGGTATGCCGCTCAGGCGTACATTCTTAGTAAATTAGGACAAAAGGCAGAAGCTAGCCATTTTTACAGCCTAGCTATTGAGAAAGCACCGAGTGTGGCGACACGTAAGTTTTTGGAGTTGAAATTACATGGCGTGACAAGTTGATTTACTCTTTGCCGGTTTCGTCTCCCTTCCACAATAAACAGTGCCACACGCAGACAAATCACCTTTACTAAGCGTCGATAGCTTTGTTTGTAAATGATGAACTTAAAAAATCGCATGAAGCATGAAGCATGAAGCATGAAGCATGAATTATTATTAAGTCTTTGAAATTATATAAAAAAGAGTCAAAGCGAACATTTGACTCTTTTATTAACGCTGGTGATATTGGGAAAAGTTTTAGCGGGATTTTGATTGAGCACGCCGCTGATTACTGAAGCTGGTGCCCCGTCTGCTTCGCAAGCTTTTGCATTGCTTCGGCAAAGGTTGTTGTCCCGCCTTTAGCTTTAACCTGGATAACCTTGTATCCCATCTTTTCTAGCACTTGGCGCTCTGCCAAAACGGCTTTATCGTCTTGTTGACTGCCTTGAGCAGGCTGATGAATGTAACACCCCTCGAGTTGACCATCTTCAACCAGTTGGTGATGTTTCAGTGCATTAATATCAAAATTCATAGTACGTCTTTTAATTAAAGTAGGGGAGTCTCTGTGGCAGTTACATTCGCTTTAAGGGCTTAACAACCGTATCTAAACCTTCAATCTTCAGTGCAAGACAAAGTTTTAGCAGTTCGCCTAGCTCCCCTTCTGGGAATCCTTTCTTATCAAACCACAACAAGTACTCTTCAGGTAAATCAATCAGTACTCTTCCTGCATATTTACCAAAAGGCATTTGAATTCTTGCTAGCTTCAATAAATTTTCTTTTTCGAGCATTCTCTTCGCTTTGTTTTTCTATGGCTGCTTCCAGCCCTCTAGAGTAGCACCTAATCGGCCAACCCAATAGTTAATCGCATCTTTTGCGTCATCTAGAGAATCTACCATAGTGGAGAAATCTTTGTTGCCTGCTTCTCTATCAATGGCGGCAAAAAGTGGTGTCCCTTCTTGGGCATCGCTAACCAAAATTTCGATGCTCGCGCTTCCAACATTCGTATGCTCACCGGTCGCTACTTTAGAAATAGTAGATATTGCTAGGCCAACCGGCAGTACACTGCTTGTAACCGCTAAAATAGGATTGGGCGTTTCCACGTTACTCAATGCAATGCTGATTCTTAATGTATTACCCGTTGGCTTCTCTACAACCTTTTTATAGAGAGAAACCTTCTGTTTCAAGGCTTCAACCGTGTAATCTGTAAGTTCTTGAATGTCTTCTTTGTCCAGTGTCCCTTCATCTGCGATAACAAACACTTGGTCAATCACCACGGAATCATACTTATCTAACTTTGCTTTTAATCGCTGCGGATCTTGAAGACCTATCCGAGCCCAAACCAAGTCTACACCATCTTTAGGACCTGGCTTAAAGTCTTGATAAGACGTAAATTTTGTTGCCCTTTGTATTGGGCCATTTGCACAACCAACTAAACTTAAACTCACGGCTAGTATCATCAACAACTTTAGGTATTTCATAGAACGCACTCAACTTCATTACATTTAAATGAATGCTATACTATAAACTAAAGGGGTGTCGAATGAACTTTCAACTAAACCAGAGTAATGTCTAAATTTATGCTTCGTGAATAGTATGAGCGTACTCAACGATGACCTGATTGCCTTCAATGTAAGCATTTTGAATCTCACCATCAACGCTCATTCGGCTCTTTAAGTAAACGACTTTTGGACCAGTATGGTTCACTTCTTTTAATGACGGGAATGTATGCTTAGGCTCAAGGCGCAGATGTCGGCAAAAATGACTAACGAACGACATTGTCATTGGAATTTCGCCACGTAATGTTTGCGAGAAAGTCAGTTGGTTCATCCCCAGTTTTTTGGCGAATTCCATTTGAGTTAAGCGCATCTTTGACTTCTTAGACATCCAAGTTTGGTAAAGCGCTTCTCTGTCTTGTTCTGTAAATTCCATGGGAGTTCCTTTGTATTGGTTTATACAATGGATTGTCAGTGTTTTCATACATCCACATGTCAGGTAAGAGTTAGCGCAAATTTAAGGTTTGGTTCAGATCATTGCCAATAAAGGCATCAAGCCACTCTAAAGACTAAATCGTCATCATTTAGCAAGCGGCAACCTATACCTTATGGCACGCGTAGTTATCTTCTTCACTACCCGATTTACTGAAAAAGTAGAGTTTTTTACCGTCGATATAATAGTTGAGCTCAGATTCATAACCAACAGCGCTGTTTTTATCTCTAATGAATAAAGGAGAGTTGAGGGGTTTCTCACTCCAATCGACAGAAGTAAATGTTTGCTCGATACGATTCGCGACGATCTTGTTTTTAGAGGTGACGACTAGCTCAAACGGTTCAATATCACCATTTTTATGTGTCAAAGTACCCGATTGATAGTAAAGAGCACTTCCATTTGTAGGAAAATAGATCGTAGTTAGCTCTTCGATTTTATCGTAATTGCCATACGCTTTAGACGTGAACCCCATTTGAGTTTCAGAGCAATGCCAGCGGGTACCACTGAAATCATATTCTTCGTATTTCCATTGATAAACGATGACTGCAACCAACAATAATGTGGTAAAAGAGAGCACTAATCGCATGTGACCTCCCTATTAACCAAAGCCTCTGAAATATAGGTTGCAATCTGTTCTTTCTCGACAGCAAATTGGCGAAAATTGTGATTTCTCTTGCCACCTTCTTGCTGTAACCAAACGGATAAAGCGACTTTATCCGGCTCATAGCTTGAAGGAAAAAGACGAATATAAATATCGACCCCGCAGGTAGGAGGGATCGTGCGTGAAAGTTGCTCCTGCACCTCATCGGAACTAACGAAACCTGACGTCATATCTTTAAAAAAATAATGAGTGTCGCCGAGAGCAAATTGTTCGTACCGACCTTTCTTTATAAACGCAGGCTTTTCTGAAAACGGCTTAAAGTAGCTGATTAGCAACAAAGTAATAATAAGTGTTGTAGACAGTAATGCAGGTATCAATTTCGCAAGATTAGCCGTACGAGAATCAGGCACATCGAGATGAGTCGGAGGTAACGCAGAAAGCTCACTATCAACAAACATTCGAGGTACATCTTCAGGGGCTTCTACATCTGGTAAACGCTCAATTTCAATACCATCGACTTCAATAAAGTAACCCACTTTACTGATCGTTTTGATTTCGACGCATTTCGCCTTGAGAGACAACAAGTTTCTGCGCAAACTAGAAATCACATTGGTTAACGCTTGATCAGTAACAACCGTCCCTTCCCAACATCGTTGAAACAGCTCATCTCGAGTCACTGGCTCCTCGCTTTGCAGAAGCACTAAAAGTACCTCATAGGGCAAAGGCCTTAAGACAACTTTGTTTCCGTTTTGATTGCGTAACGTCCTTGTCGCACATTCTAAAATTAAATTCGAAAATTGAACCGCTTTCATTTCATCAATCAATTTGTTTAGAGGGCAACATCTTTGGCTAAGGTTTGACCAACACTTGCAGGCGCTGGAAATCGAGCCAATTAAGCAAAATTATAAAGAGGGACAGTCTACCTACAAGTTTTTATAAATCAATGACGAATAAACTAAGGATTTAGAAAAATATATTCTTTTAAAACAAGAACTTTAGTTGATGGTTTGAAAAAACATAAAATGAGTTCTCACTATTAAGACATATATAAATGTGTATTTTGTTTGATTTTGATTTATCCGCTTACACCAGAACCCCATAGAATTCGCCATCTAAAATCTATCGCTCACTAAACAAATGAGATTATTACCAATGAAAAAGCTACTTCTTTTAACTGCACTTGTTTCTAGCTTTGCATCAGCTCAAGACTTTGACGGCTTCTACCTTGGCGCGGGTCTAGGTAGCACCAATTTTGAAGATGGAGGCCTAGTTAGCGATGCAAACTACGACCTTGGTAGCAAGGGTCACCTATCAACCGATTCGAAAGGGACTTCAGTAAAACTTATCGCTGGTTACCAAATCAACCGTATCGTTGGTATCGAAGCACAGTACACTAATTACGGTGACACTGACGTTAAGGTGTCTGGTACAACACTAGGAAAGCTAGAACATAGCAGTTTTACCGTTGCCGCGAATCTAGGTTACACATTTGATAACGGCTTACGTCCATTCGCGACTGTCGGCCTTGGTTCAATCAACTACAAAGAAACGGGGTCAGGCGCGGCTCAAGGTTGGAAATTCGATGACAATGGCGGCACAGTACGCTCTGGTCTGGGCGTAGAGTACGCTCCAGCGGCATTCAATGGTTTTGCTATCCGCGCAGGGTATGAAGCAGACTTCTATGTAATGGACAGCGGCTTTGAAGATTACAGCCAATTTGTAGGTTCTTTCTACATCGGCTCAACTTACAAGTTCTAAAAACAAAAAAGCGAGTAGCATTCCCTACTCGCTTTTTTCAACAATCAATTTAGCTAAAACCAACTTGAGATAGTTCGTTTGATCCAATCCATGAATCGCTTGAACATGCTTCCTTGTTCGACATTTTCAAGAGCGACTAAATCGGCACGGGCCACTTCTTTACCTTCAACAGTATAAATAACGTTACCCACTTTCTCGCCTTTTGATATCGGCGCAGTCAGTTCACCATTGGTTTCAATCTCAGCAACCAATTTAGCGCTATCGCCTTTGCTAAGAGTCAAAAAGCTATCAACGTTGACGCCAACATTTAAAGCATCTTTCTGACCCATCCACACCTTAACTTCACTGAGTGTTTCACCTGCTTGAGTCGGTGAAATGGTATCAAAGAAGCGAAAACCGTAGCTCAGTAGCTGCTTACTTTCTGACTCTCGGCTTTTTGCACTACTAGAGCCCATGACAACGCTGATCAAACGCATATCACCATTGGTCGCCGATGTTGCTAAACTGTACCCAGCTCCACTGGTGTAGCCGGTTTTCATTCCGTCCACATCTAAACTGCGGTCACGAAGGAGCCCGTTACGATTGTATTGTGTGATGCCGTTATAGGTAAACGCGCGCTCACTATAAAGTGGATAGATTTGTGGTAAATCACGAATGATCGCTTGGCTTAGCTTCGCGATATCACGAGGCGTAGAGTAAAGCTCATCGCTATCTAAACCATGTGGGTTAGAAAAAGACGTATTATTTAGCTCTAGCTTTGAAGCCCAGCTATTCATTAGGCTAACAAATGCCCCTTCACTACCTGCGACATGCTCAGCAATCGCCACGCTCGCGTCATTACCAGATTGAATCACCAAACCTCGGTAGAGGTCCTGCAATGACACTTGCGTCCCCACTTCGATAAACATTTTTGATGAATCAGGGAAGTTTTTCGCCCAGGCGCGTTCGCTAATCGTCACTTGATCATCGAGAGAGATATTACCACTCGACACTTCTTGTCCCGCTACATAGGCAGTCATTAACTTAGTTAAACTTGCAGGGTTAAGCGTTTGGTCCGCGTTTTTCTCTACCAGAACGGCCCCAGTGTGATAATCCAGAAGAATATAACCATTGGCTCCAATCACTGGTGGGTCAGGAACAATAGTCGGAGCAGCAACAACGCTAAAAGAAAGGGCTGACAATAAAGTTGAAGCGAAAAACAGTTTTCTCATAAGAACGCTCAAAAGCCTTAATTGAATTGGGAACGTATCTGAGTATAAACAACCGAGCACACCTTTCAGCGGCTTTGTAATCAATCGTTACTTTTAAACGAGATTTATCGCAAATATTGAGAAATTGAACCAATTTAGACATTAAAAAAGCCAACGCATGATGCGTTGGCTTCGTCATTCTATGAGCTTGGCTTAGTTTAAGCCAATTGCTGTTTCTGCTTAGTCTGTTTACTGATTAATCGATCTTTAATCACAAACCAAACATAAGTAGCCACAAACAAGAAGAACAAATAAGAAAGTGAGAAGATCAGTGGCGAAGTAATCAATTCATTACTAATGCCCCAACTCACACCGACTACTGTCACTGCTATTTTTGCGAAAAAGCCACAAAGTAACAAAACTAAAGCCAGTTGAGGAAAACGCGTACTTCTAAATGCAAACCAGTAACATGCTCCAACAGCAGCTGATGCAATGTAAAGACCTAGTAAAAATGAATGAAGGTGCTCTGCAGATGCCACACCCGCGGTGATAGAAATGATGAACAGTATAAACAACTTCATAATACGCCTCGCTTTTCAAAAGTGTAAAAAGCTTCCTTTCATTTTTGCAAACTCATTTTGCACATATTTTCGTCATTCTAACCAAAAGATCAAGCCCTAAAATTGTATCTTTTTTATACAAAATGAAGGGGGTCGCGATATGTAAAAAAGTTGTTAAGGGTTTAATTTAAAAGGATCCCCATCTATCAGTGAACCGCACGTTTTTCAAAAAAGTAAACCTTATTGATGTTACAGCTAGATAACATTTGAAATAATTAGAAATGTTCTATTTTTGCGAGCAGTGACTAAGGTCGTAACCATACATCGACCCTATTGAGCAATATGTAAACTAAGTTTCCAAATATCGAACAAGGTAATCCTCATAGGCAAAAATAATGTGTGAGCTTACCCACTGTTCACTGCTTATTAACTCGAACCGCACCCTACCCTCTGTTACCTTTGCGTCACAAATTATTACGTACTACATACCATGCCTTCCGAGTACAGAATCAAAAAAATTGTTGAGATCGGTGATACCTTGCACCGATGTGGCTGTGCCCCTTACAAGTTAGAAAAATACACTCAGTTCTATGCGCGAAAACATGGCGTTGACGTCATGATTCAAGCGACACCTACAACGGTCAATTATCAGTTTCCAGACGATAACAACGCTGTAGTTATGAAGCGCCACCAGCCTGCATCGATTAACCTCAGTCTGCTAGCCAATACCATTATTCGCATCAATCAACCAAGTGAAGATCCTGTTCCGGAACCTACTGGGTACCCTAAATGGGTCATTGCAATGGCTAACATGGGAATCCCGCCCGCTTATTTGATGCTAGTCGGCTCAACTTTAGATGCGGTTTATATCTCAATCTTCTTGGGGTTTATCGTCTGGATGACCCAACAAGTCTGCCGCGCACGACGCTCAATCGCCGCTGAGTTTATTGCCGCCCTACTCACCGGTATCTTCGTCGCTTTTTTTGCTAGCACCGGCGCTGAAATCCCAGTGTGGGCGCTTTGTATCGCATCAATCGTTCTATTTGTTCCAGGGCTTTCAATCGCCAACTCACTAGAATGTTTGGCGTTTAACGATCTCGTTTCAGGCACAAGCTTACTTGGTCAGAGTGCGCTCTCTTTGATAAAGCTCTTTGTCGGCATTGTAATGGGGCTCAACATCGGTGAGTCCATATGGGGGCAAGCAGAGCCGCTAAGCTATACCAATGAAATCCCTACTTGGTTACACATATGCGGCTTGTTCCTAATTTCTACATCTCTCGGGGTGATTTTTAACGCGAGGCCAACCGATATTTTGCTTGGTCTACCTGTCGCGATTCTAGGAATGTGGGGCCCATTCTATTTAGGCTTTGAAAGTGGCTGGGTTGTCGGCACTTGGGTAACGACCGTGTTGATTACTCTTTACGGCACATGGGTGGCAAAGAAAATGGACTTAACAGGTTCTATCTATATTGTCCAAGGCATCATTATCTTGGTACCAGGTAGCCGGGTATTAGTTAGTGCAAGTCAATCTGTCTTTGAACAATCCATATTACCAATCCCAAGCATTGGCTTATCTGCACTGTTCATGTTCTCTGCTATTGTGGCGGGACAAGTGACTGCGTATTCGATTTATTCGCCAAAGATCGAACGTTAATCAAGTCTATTAATTTTAATAAGCAAAGAGCCCTATTCAAACATCGCTATTTAAGCAGCGTTTGAATAGGGCTCTTTACCCTTGTGCTTCATTTTACGAGAGAAGCTCCCTTTACCTTTTTTCGCTTTTTCAACTCTTAACTTAAACAACTCACTGGTGACGATTGCTTTCAAAGCATTCTCTTTGACCTCACCTCTACCTACATCCAAATTGGATTGGAGTGACCCTATTTGGCCTCCCTGATTAGGGTGTTTCTTAGCCATAATCTACCTCTTTTTATTTTTACAGGATTCTACTTCAGGCTGACTGAACAACTTCTTATGTATCGACAGTTCACTCAACAAGCAGATCGAACGAATATTACACTAATAATAATCAAAAGCGTATCGTTGAATAACTTTTACACAGCGCAAACTTTCAATGAAAAACCGTGTGCTTAGAGACTATTCCTCTGGTTTTGTATTGACTTAGTTGCACTACGCTTTACACTAAAATTCAGCTAGAAAACGGTTCTTGTTTACTCCACCGTTTCGTTGGATTTATGTATGTCCGCCGTAACGTCGTGCGCAATAGCAATCTCCTTTTCCACGCTATCGGTGCCGTCATGGCTTTTGCAAGATTTATCAAGGATATACGACATGTCTAACACTGTTACTGGTACAGTTAAATGGTTCAACGAAACTAAAGGTTTTGGCTTTATCAAACAAGAAAACGGTCCAGACGTTTTCGCACACTTCTCAGCAATCGAAGGTGACGGTTTCCGTACTCTTGCTGAAGGTCAGCAAGTTGAGTTCGTAATTACTCAAGGTCAAAAAGGCCCACAAGCTGAACACATCAAAGCGGTTTAATAACAACCCTTTAAGGATTACAATAGCCAGCAAACTTGCTGGCTATTTTTATTTTTATGGCACTAAAACCAACTATCTACAAATTCAGAATCTCTCTTTCTGATACAAACCGTGATATTTACGACTCTGCACAATTAACAATTGCGCAGCACCCTTCAGAAACGATCCCTCGCATGATGGCTCGGATTCTTGCCTATTGCGTAAAATACCAACCCGAATTGACCTTCACCAAAGGCTTATCAACCATTGAAGAGCCCGATCTTTGGGTCAAATCTCTCGATGATCAAATCCAGTATTGGGTGGAAGTCGGTGAACCTTCGTTAGATCGTATCAAAAAAGCGACTCGCCTATCTCCCTTGGTTGACGTCTTTTGCTTCAACAGCAAAGCAGATGTGTGGTGGGAGCAAACCAAAAACAAAGCATATCAATACAATGCCAATATCTACCGTTTCAATTGGTCTGAACTTGAAGCTTTGTCCAACGTGGTTGAGCGAGGTATGGACCTTTCCGTGATGATTACTGGTGACAGCTTGTTTGTTGACTGTTCACAAGGCTCATTTGAAATCCAATTAGAATCTCTTTATTCGAATGAATAACTTATATTCCGCGTTAAAAGAGATAAAAGCGGATTCGTTGTTATCCGCGTTTGTTTTTGATGGTCAAGCGCAATGGGGTGCATTTTGTGAAGAACACAATGCACTCTTTGAACGAGTTTCTCAGAACAAACCAGAGACAGCGGCAACCTACCATTTGTTAGGCCTACTGACCAAAGCTCATATCAATGCTCAAACGGCTCTTGAGCAACAAAAAGAATCACTTGAAGCCATGCAAAAAGCGCTAAGTGACAATTTAGGTCAGCAAAATGCGCAGCGCTTCGAGAATAACACGCTGTCTAAATTACTGTTTATCACTCACCTATGGCTTTATTTGCAAGGCTACATGAAAATGGATTTTAGCTTAGCCAATGATCACGCTGAACAAACAGCAAAAGTGATTTCAACGCTAACAGGGCAAGATATCCAAGCATTGAGAGTCTCCTTGGTAGAGAGTTTTTACAAAGGCGATGAGCACTCCATTATAGTCCGAACAACAAACCCTGTTTTGGCATGGCTTAAATCACTTTTTCAAAGCTCTTAATTCATTAGTTTTTGTGCCCTGTGACTTACTAACAAGAAAACAAAAGGCTTCCACAATTAGGAAGCCTTTATTATTACCGGATTCGACTCATTGATTAGAGATAAGTATGAGGACCAAACACTTCGTAGTGAATACGCTCTCGCTGCACACCTTGTTGCTCAAGCTGTTTAACCATGCCTTCCATGAACGCCACTGGGCCACACATATAGAAATCAGCTTCTGACATTGGCAACTCTTCTGAAACCAAAGAGAGATCCATCTGGCCACTAAAGTCAGCCACTTCATTCAGATACCAAGCGTACTGCTTCCACTCTTGATTGCTCACCAGTGCCGCTGTTTCTTGCTTAAATGTATGCTGATTCGCATCGTTACAAGCGTACAAATAGCTCACTTCCGGCTTGTTAGTACTAGCCAATGTATGCAGCATCGACTGCATTGGCGTCGCACCAACTCCTGCTGAAATCAGTACGACCGGTTTTTGTTTCTCTTGATAGAAGAAATCTCCCGCAGGCGGATAAAGGCGAACCACATCGCCACATTCAACTTCATCATGCATATGATTTGAAACTAAACCTAGGTGTTCGCCCACTTCACGCTTAACCGAGATTCGGTAGCTTTCACCGTTTGGTTTGTGAGAAAGAGAATACTGGCGAATCTCAATGTTTTCGCTACCTTTTGGTTGGACTTCAATACCAATATACTGCCCCGGTTGGTAGTCAATGACAGCGTCACCATCAACTGGAGCGAGAACAAAGCTTGTCACAAACTCTGATTCTGCCTTCTTCTCAACGACTTTAAATTCGCGAGCGCCTTTCCAACCACCGTTTGCTTGGCCACGCTCTTCGTATAATGCCGCTTCTCTATCAATAAAGATCTGCGCCAAGAATAGGTAAGCCGCTGTCCAAGCTTCTTCCACTTCTGATGTAAACGCATCCGGTGCCAGTTCACGAAGCGTCTCAATCAAATGGTGGCCTACAATTTGGTAGTGCTCGGCTTGAATGTTAAAGCTTGTATGTTTGTGTGCAATACGCTCAACCGCAGAAGTTAGCGCTGCAAGGTTCTCTATGTTTTTTGCATAAGCTGCAATGGCTTCAAAAAGCGCAACACCCTGACGACCGGTTTTCTGGTGCGTCATATTGAAAATGTCTTTCAATTCTGGATTGTGCGAAAACATACGCTGGTAAAAGTGCTGCGTTAATGCAGGACCTGCGCTTTCTAGTAGCGGAATAGTACTTTTTACCACTTCGATATGTTGATTGTTAAGCATGAGTTCTCCTCAGTAGACTGATTATTATTGTGTTGTTTCGTAATTTTTATAAGACAAGTAACAGCACAAACAATGCCAACATGCTGGTTTCCTATAATTGCTTGGTTTTCTGGGCAAAAACTCTCATTAAAATGTCATTTTGACACCTTTTAAAGCAGTCAAAATGACACTACAATAGCAAGAGAACTCACTTCATGTGTTTAGATAATAAACACATGAAAAACAAATACTTGGCCCGATATGAAAGACATCTCTGTTTCCACGCTAATTGATATGACCATTGGCCTTGCTGCTGGTGATAATGATAGCGAAAGATTTAACAAACTGCTGGATGCGATCCGCAAAGCAATCCAATGTGACTGTGTTGCTCTGCTTTCACTTCAAGGCGATCTACTGGTTCCTCTCGCGATGCAAGGGTTAACCAGAGATACCTTAGGTCGACGATTTAAAGTCGATGAACACCCTCGCTTTCAAATGATCTGCAACTCAAAAACAGCGGTTCGCTTTGATAATGACAGCGACCTACCCGATCCATTTGACAACCTACTACTTGATTACGAAGGCGATCTTCCTATGCACGCTTGCATGGGGCTACCGCTCATTTATGCAGACAAGCTTTTAGGTATATTGACTCTCGATAGCCTTACCCCCAACTTATTTGATGAAATCCCAAGTCGAAGCTTAGAAGCCCTTTCTGCGATTGTTGCCTCTACCCTTAAAGTGGCCCTAACGGTGAGCCAACTTGAACAACAAGCAAAACAAACGCAACAACGCTTTGAAGAGCTTAATGAAGAGGCTTGGGAACGAGACGGCGGTGAAATCATCGGTTCCAGTGACTCGATGCAATTATTGAAAAGTGATATTGAAGTTGTTGCTCCTTCTAACTTCAATATCTTGATTCATGGTGAGACAGGCGTGGGTAAAGAATTGGTTGCTCGAAGCTTGCACCACCTTTCACCTCGCAGAAAACAACCACTGGTCTACGTAAACTGCGCGGCAATTCCTGAAAACTTAGTTGAGAGTGAACTGTTCGGCCACGTTAAAGGCGCATTTACGGGAGCAGAAAAGTCACGCTTAGGTAAATTTGCTTTGGCCGATGGCGGAACGCTCTTCTTAGATGAAATAGGAGAGCTGCCTTTAGCCGCACAAAGCAAAATTTTGCGAGCCCTTCAAAACAATGAGATTCAGCCGGTAGGCCAAGACAAAGTCGAGACCATTGACGTACGAGTGCTTGCAGCTACCAACCGAGATTTGCAACAAGAGGTATCAGAAGGTCGATTCCGCTCAGACCTGTATCACCGACTAAGCGTTTACCCAATTCAAGTACCCGCGCTTAGAGAACGCAATGGTGACATCATATTACTTGCGGGCTACTTCCTAGAACAAGCGCGCAGAAAGCTCGGGATTGTGCAAATCAAGCTGGGCAAAGAAGCCCGTTTAGCACTCAGCAAATACAATTGGCCTGGCAATGTGCGCGAGCTTGAACATGTCATCAATCGCGCGGCATTAAAAGCAAGGGCTCGTGGTAATAATGGTTCACTAATTAAAGTCTCTATTGATGACATTGGCGCGTTGAGCTCTAACCAAGAATTAACGACTCATAGCCCACTAAAACACTCAAATCGTAACCAGTCCTTGGATTGGTCAAAAGGGCTGAGAGAGTCAACCGACGAATACCAACGCCTCATCATCACCAGTGTGCTCTCTGATTCAGACTTTAACTGGGCTAAAGCGGCGCGAGAGCTAAAAACAGATCGAGCGAACCTAACACGCCTTGCCAAACGATTAGGCATTACTGTCACCAAACAACATAAAATACAAGTTAACTAAGTAAGTACACAGTAGGTTACAAGTTAGTTACAATAGCAGCATAAGAGCGGGACAAGGGGAACCTTTTACCCGCTCAATACTATAAAGTCACTCAGCTATTATGAAAGGAATGTTATGAAGTTTATCCGTTGGTTCTTGGGCCGCGTCATTCTATTGCTCAATTTCGTGTTTTCTCCAAAAGGAGTAAAGCGTTCTCAAGAAGCTCAAACAAGCGCAGATGAAAAAGCACAAAGTATGGCGCTATATCAATTTGAAGCGTGCCCATTTTGCGTCAAAGTTCGTCGTGCAATGAAACGTCAATCGGTTAATATCGAGTTACGTGATGCAAAAAATGACCAACAACATCGCGCAGAACTAGAAGCCGGTGGCGGTCGTATTAAAGTGCCATGCTTACGTATAGAAAAAGATGGTCAAGTAGAGTGGATGTACGAGTCTTCAGACATCGTCACTTACTTGGAGAAGGAATTCGCTTAACACTGTTTAACTCACCAAGGTAGGTATTATGTCCGCAGTTCAACTTGATTCGTCTTCAATCAAAGCAATTGTATTCGACCTAGACAACACCTTGGTCAGTTCCAATATGGACTTTAAGCGACTGAGAGAGCAAATCGGTTGTCCACTGGATTTGGATTTGCTTTCTTATATCGAAGAACTCGATTGTCCAATCCATACGGCAAAAGCTCATCAGATGATTTTGCAGCATGAGCTTGATGATGCGCAGCATTCTCACCCAATGCCGGGTTGCCAAGCACTCCTCAGCTTTATTCAAAAACAATCGATGCACACAGCGATTATCACTCGTAACTGTGAGCAAGCCGCAAAACAGAAAGTCGCGCAGAATCAACTCGATATTTCTCGAATTATTAGTCGAGAGCATTTCCCGCCAAAGCCTGCACCAGATTCACTACTCGCCCTCGCAACAGAGTGGTCTTTAAAAGCAGAGCAAATCCTTTATGTGGGAGATTACCTTTATGATCTTCAAGCTGCCTATAATGCCAAGATGCCCTCGTGCTTGGTAACACATGGCACGAAACCTCAGTATAGCCAGCATGCTTCTTTGGTCGTCGATTATTTGGACGACATCATAGAAGTGTTTTAAACACATTAATTCAGCCATTATTATCAAAATATTTTTGAAACTGTTTCTTAACTTGCTGAAAAGTAACCAATGGCGAATGAAATACCCTTATGCA